>SAMEA3387496__coassemble_3513_pt1 | contig 8170 bp, 5 predicted proteins | sample SAMEA3387496__metabat2_high_PE_014 | metagenome-assembled genome bin SAMEA3387496 (sample SAMEA3387496) | Felis catus | biome: Faeces | place: United Kingdom | collected 2012 | reverse complement strand
TTTCCCAGCAGAGAAGCTCCCCCAGCAGATGGTCTTCTTCCATCAGCAGGTTGAACTGGTAGTCCGGCTCTTGCAAAATGGCGCGCTGGGCATCCGGCTTCCTCTGTTCATGCAGTGGGAAGCTGGTTTGATACAACTGCATTGCCTGCAAATATAAACTATCCTGACTGTCCTGCAATCTTTTAAAGACCATTGCTCTTCTCTCCTTTTTATAAAACGATACTTTCCAGTAGTATACCACAAGCCAACTGCTTATGCAAACAAAAGCAAAGGCGAAGTTTTTCATTTTTTTCAAATCAGGCAAAAAATCCGCACAGCCCAAGACTGTGCGGATTTTAAAGTTTTATCTTTGATTCTTTGGCTCTTAAAGCATCTTCAGAGCTTCTTCCACGATGTTGGCTGCACGCAGACCGAACTCGGTAATCAGGTCGCCGCCCGGACCGGAGTGTCCGTAAACATCATGAACGCCCATCTTGACCACTTGACAGCCGTTGCTGCCTGCATTGACTGCTGCACAGACTGCATCGCCCAGACCACCGATTACAGAATGCTCCTCAACAGTGATAATCTTGCCGGTTTCCTGTGCTGCCTTGCAGACCAGCTGCTCGTCCAATGGCTTGATGGTGTGGATGTTGATGATGCGCGCATCAATGCCTTTTTCTTCGAGCATCTTGCCTGCTTCCATCGCTTCTGCTACCATCAGACCGGTAGCAACGATGGTGATGTCCTTGCCGTCGCGCAGGGTGATACCCTTGCCCATCTCAAAGTGATAGGTCTGTGGGTCGTTGAACACCGGAACTGCCATTCTGCCAAAGCGCAGATAGACCGGTCCCTGGTAAGCTGCTGCTGCACGGACTGCTGCTCTGGCTTCCACATCGTCGGCAGGGTTGATGATCACCATGCCCGGGATGGTGCGCATCAGCGCGATGTCCTCGCAGCACTGGTGGGTCGCTCCGTCTTCACCGACCGAGATACCCGCATGGGTTGCACCAATCTTTACGTTCAGGTGTGGGTAACCGATGGAGTTTCTGACCTGCTCAAACGCTCTTCCTGCTGCAAACATCGCAAAGGAGCTTGCAAACGGGATCATGCCGGCTGCTGCCAGACCGGCTGCCACGCCCATCATGTTGCCTTCTGCGATACCGCAGTCGATAAAACGCTCTGGACAAACCTTTTTGAAGGAAGCGGTTTTGGTAGCTCCTGCAAGGTCAGCGTCGAGCACCACGAGATTTGGATATTCTGCCGCAAGCTCCGCGAGTGTAGCGCCGTAGCTTTCGCGGGTCGCAACCTTTTTTACTTCTGCCATAGTTTTAATACCTTTCCTTTCCGCATCCATCAGCAGTCCAGCGCTGCCAGCTGCTGTCCAAGTTCTTCCATTGCCTGCCGGTACTGCTCGTCGTTTGGAGCGGTGCCATGCCAGGAAGCCTGATTTTCCATGAAGGAAACGCCCTTGCCTTTGACGGTCTTTGCAATGATTGCAGTCGGCTGTCCTTTTACGCTGCGCGCCTCGTTCAAGGCTGCCTCGATCTGGTCAAAGTCGTGTCCGTCGATGTTGATGACGTGGAAGCCAAAGGCTTTAAATTTTTCGTCGATTGGATATGGGGACATAACATCCTTGATGTTGCCGTCAATCTGAAGACCGTTGTTGTCCACCAGTACACACAGGTTGTCCAGCTGGTAATGGCTTGCAAACATGGCTGCCTCCCAGACCTGTCCTTCCTGAATCTCGCCGTCGCCCAGAACGGTATATCCCCTCCATTCGCCGCCGGTCAGCTTGGCAGCCTTTGCCATGCCGCACGCCGCAGAGATGCCCTGTCCCAGCGAGCCGGAGGACATATCCACACCCGGGATTTTTTTCATATCCGGGTGTCCCTGCAAACGGGAGCCGATCTTGCGCAGGGTTTTGAGCTCCTCAACAGGGAAAAAGCCCTTCTGCGCCAATACAGCATACAGCGCCGGTGCGGTGTGTCCTTTGGAAAGTACCAGACGGTCGCGTTCCTGCCAAGCAGGATTCTGCGGGTCGGTTTTCATCTCCTGAAAATACAGGTAGGTCAAAATGTCCGTTACCGAGAGCGAACCGCCCGGGTGACCGGATTTCGCGCAGTGAGTTCCCTCAATGACGCCCATGCGGACCTTGCACGCTGTGATTGCCAGCTCTTTTTTGGAGTTGCTGTTCATGTTGTGGGATCATTCCTTTCAGTTGCTTTTATAGCTTTTGTACAGCAGAGGATTCCCCGTTTGTACAAAATTCTCTCTACCTTCAAACTTTTATCTTGGCAGCAGCGCTCACATCCGCTGCTCTAATCGCTCAATAAAATCTGCTACAGCTCCATTGTCGCACGAATCGACAATAAAATCAACCTCTTTTTGCAGATTTCTGTCCCCGCTGCACGGAGTTGCAGAAAAATCTGCCGCCCGCAGCATTGCCAAATCGTTTTCCCGGTCACCAATGGCTGCTGTTTTGTTCATACCCAGCTGCTGCTGAATCAAACGCATCCCTTTGCCCTTGTCCACACCTTCTGCCACCAGCTCCAGGTAGAAGGCATCACTTTGCACCGGGTAAAACCCTTGTGGGTTTGCCTGCTCGATGTAGGCGCGCACCTCGGGAATCTGCTGCGGTGGTACAATCAGCACCACCTTGTGCCAGCTGTGCGGACCGGTCTGCGGGGTATAGGGCTTGCAGCAGCCCTCGCGCAGATACATATCCCGGCGCTGTGCCACCCCTTCGATCGACTCATCTCCCCAGCGGATGACCCAGTAGTTGTCCGGCTCCACCAGCATAGCGCCAATTTGCTCAAAGCGCTCGAGCAGGTGGTAGACAAACGGCTGAACCGTATCCGGCAGGCTGGCGGTAAACAGTACCTCTTCGCTCTGCTCCGAATAGATGTAGCCTCCGTTGATGGTGATAATCGGCGCATTGACCGGCACCTGCCGCAAAATTTCTCCCAGCGCACATCTGGGTCGTCCGGTACACAGGGTAAAATGTCCGCCCAGACAGATAAAGCGTTCGATTGCCTCGATGTTGCGGCGGGAAACCTGTGTCAAGTCGGTCAATGTTCCATCAATGTCCGACACCAGCAAAATTCCGTCAAACGGCTGTTGCTTTTCCATTGGCTTATTCCTCCTCACGGGGTTTCAGGGTTTTTAAAAAGGACGTAAAGTATGGCGGCAGAGGCGATTCAAAATACAGATGCTCTCCGGTGATGGGATGAACAAAGCCCAGCGCTCTGGCGTGCAGGCACTGTCCTTCCAGCCGCTTGATTGCCTTTTTGGGTCCGTACAGCTCATCGCCTGCCACCGGATGACCCAGATATGCCAGATGCACCCGAATCTGGTGGGTGCGCCCGGTTTCCAGCCGACAGCGCAGGTGGGTAAAACCGTCGTACCGTCCCAGCACCTGATAATGGGTGATTGCCTGCTTGGCTCCTACAATGTTTCCGTCCGGCTGGATGCAGTCGGTGCGCACTGCCATCTTTTTGCGGTCCTTAAGACTGCGTCCGATGGGCAGGTCGATGACACCTTCCTCCTGCTTGACCTTTCCGTAGACCACCGTTTCATAAAAGCGGTCCACCGTGTGCTGCTGAATCTGGCTGCTGAGCCCAAGGTAGCTTTCATCATCCTTCGCACAGACCAGCAGACCGCTGGTATCCTTGTCGATGCGATGAACGATTCCCTGACGTTCGATTCCATTGCAGCGCGCCAATTTTCCACCGCAGTGGTACAGCAGCGCATTGACCAGTGTCCCCTCGCTGTTGCCGGCTCCGGGATGGACCACCATGTGCTTGGGCTTATCCACCACCAGCAGATGCTCGTCCTCATAGACAATCTGCAAGGGAATCTGCTGCGGCTGCGGCTCTTCGGCGGGAGCAAGCAGTTCTCCCCAGTTGCGCTCGTCGCCGTCTTCCTCCTGTGCTGCCAAAGCGGTCTCGGGCAAGCAGACCTCCACCTGCATCCCTGCCTTTAGCTTATCATTTTTCCCGGCAGCCTTTCCCTGCACCAGCACCTGACCGGCAGCCAGCCACTTTTGTGCCTGACTGCGGCTCATTCCTTCGACCTGCTGCTGCAAAAATTTGTCGATGCGCTGCCCGTCCTGTTCGCTGTCCACTGTAAAACGAAGGGTACTACTCATGCCGCTTGATCTCCTGTCGAATCTCAAACTGCTGGTGTTCTCTGCGTTCGATGAACAAAAAATAAATCAAAAACAGAGCGACACCCACGCAGACACAGATGTCTGCCACATTGAACACCGGAAAATGGATGAGCCTGAAGTCAAACAGGTCCACCACATAGCCGCCCGGACGAAACAGTCTGTCCACCAGATTGCCCGCACCGCCCGACAGAATCAGACTCCAGCTGCAAATCATCCACGGGGAACGCAGCTTTTGTGTCAGCAGCAGCACCAAAATCAACAGCAGGACCGCCGAGGTCACACCAACCAGCAGAAAGCGCTGGTTGTTCATGGTGTTAAATGCCGCACCAAAATTCTGGACATAGGTCAGATGGAACACGCCCGAAATCAGCGGGATGGTGTCCACCTGGCTCAGGGAATGCTCTGCCCAAAACTTTACCAGCTGGTCCACTGCAACCAGCAGAGCTGCTATCCCTAACCAAATGTAGCTTAACATAGTTTTCCTCCTTGTCTTTTCCGGCTGTCCGTGTGTACAGCACAAAAAGCGGTGCAGGAAGATCGGTTCCCGCACCGCAATGTACTGAAATCTTAGCCGATAATTGCTGCACAGCGTGCGCAGAGGGTCGGATGTTTTGCATCTTGTCCGACTGTATCGCTGTATGTCCAGCAGCGTTCACATTTTTCGCCCTGTGCTTTTTCGATTGCAACCGCCAGACCTTCCATCTCGCCGGTCGGCTGTGCAACCGCCTGCTGATGCAGCTGGACCTGGCTGACGATGAAGACCTGTGCCAGCATCTCTTCATTTTCCTTCAGGAAGTCGTACAGCTCTCCGTCTGCGGTCAGCTGTACCATCGCCTCCAGAGATTTTCCGATGGTCTTCTGGTTTCTTGCATTTTCCAGCGCCTTGTTGACGTCATCGCGGACCTTGCGGATTCTTTCCCATTTTGCCATAAATTCCGCAGTTTCCTTGCTGTTGCCGCCCTTTGGCATCTCATTGAATACGCAAGCCTCCGGGTCATGGTCGGCAGATTGTGGAAGGTTTGCCCAGATTTCCTCGCAGGTAAAGGCAAGGATTGGCGCAAATACCAGGGTCATATCGCGCAGGATGCGGTAGATGGCTGTCTGTGCCGCACGTCTGCTGACAGAATCCGGCTTCTCCACATACAGTCTGTCCTTGATGATGTCCAGATAGAAGTTGGACAGGTCGATGGTGCAGAAGTTGCGGATTGCATAGTATACCAGATGGAACTCAAAGTTGTCGTAAGCCTTGCGGCACTCGCCGGCAACCTGATCCATTCTTGCCAAAGCCCAGCGATCCAGCTCCTGCAGCTGATCATCCGATACCGAGTCGGTATCCGGGTGGAAGTCGTACAGGTTACCCAGGATATAGCGGGCGGTGTTGCGGATTTTTCTGTATACCTCGCTGAGCTGCTTGAGGATGTCGTTGGAAACACGGATGTCGGCATGGTAGTCGGAGGAAGCAACCCACAGACGCAGGATGTCTGCACCGAATTTATCGGTGATCTCCGATGGGTCGATACCGTTGCCCAGCGATTTGTGCATGGTTTTGCCCTGTGCGTCCACTACCCAGCCGTGGGTGCAAACTGCCTTGTAAGGAGCAACGCCCTTCCATGCAACCGAGGTCAGCAGAGAGGACTGGAACCAGCCGCGGTACTGGTCAGCGCCCTCCAGGTACAGGTCAGCCGGCCATCTCAGGTTTGGTCTTTCCATCAGCACTGCTGCGTGGCTGGAACCGGAGTCAAACCAAACGTCCATGATGTCGGTTTCTTTTCTGAATTTTTCGCATCCGCACTTTTTACATTTGGTTCCCTTTGGAAGGATTTCCTCAGCTTCATGGGTCCACCATGCATCCGAGCCTTCTTTGCGGAACAGGTCGGAAACTGCTTTGACCGACTGCTCGTCGATGTGGAATTCTCCACATTCTTCGCAGTAGAAGATTGGAATTGGAACGCCCCACAATCTCTGACGGGAGATACACCAGTCGGAGCGGTCGGTGACCATGTTCTTGATGCGGCCTTCACCCCATCCCGGAATCCATTTAATCTTTTCGATTTCACGGACTGCATCTTCTTTGAAATCCTCCACCGAGCAGAACCACTGTTCGGTTGCACGGTAGATGATTGGGTGTTTACATCTCCAGCAGTGTGGGTACTGATGGACAATCTTTTCAACCGCAAACAGCAGGTTGCTGTCCTCCAGCTTTTTCGCAATCGCTTTGTTGGCTTCATCGGTGGTCAGACCCTCAAATTCGCCTGCATCCTTGGTCAGCTTGCCGACGTTGTCCACCGGCACAACGATTGGAATCTGCGGATAGTGGTTGACACAAACCTCAAAGTCCTCTACACCATGTCCAGGCGCGGTATGTACACAACCGGTACCGGAATCCAGTGTGACGTGGTCACCGACGATGACCAGCGAGTCACGGTCGAGGAACGGATGCGCACACACGATGTACTCCAAATCCTTGCCCTTGACCGAACCAATCAGCTCGTAATCCTCAATCTTTGCTGCCTTCATTGCAGCGTCTGCCAGTTCTTTTGCCATGATGTAGTATTCACCGTTTGCATGAACTGCGCAGTATTCATAATCCGGACCCAGACATACTGCCATATTGCCCGGCAGGGTCCAGGTAGTGGTAGTCCAGATAACGAAGAAGGTCTTTGCCGGGTCCACACCCAGTGCGCCCAGCTTGCCCTGGTCGTCCTTGACCGGGAATTTGACGTAGATGGAGAAGCATGGGTCCTCCTCGTATTCAATCTCTGCCTCTGCCAGCGCAGTGTTGCAGTCCGGGCACCAGTAAACCGGTTTCAGACCCTTGTAGATATAACCCTTCTGTGCCATGTTGCCGAAAATTTCAATCTGCTTTGCCTCAAATTCCGGCTTGAGGGTCATGTAAGGATTTTCCCACTCGCCCAAAGTACCCAGACGCTTAAACTGTGTGCGCTGGGAATCCAGATAATGCAGAGCAAACTCCTTGCAAATCTTTCTCAGCTCGACCGGACCGATGTCGCTGGAAACGCCCGCCTTCTTTCTGGCTTTCAGCTCGATTGGCAGACCGTGGGTATCCCAACCCGGAATGTAAGGAGCCTGGTATCCGCTCATGTTCTTCTGACGGATGATGAAATCCTTGAGCACCTTGTTCAAAGCAGTGCCAAGATGGATGTCACCGTTTGCATATGGAGGACCGTCGTGCAGAATGTACTGCGGCTTGCCCTCGTTCTTTTTGATCATCTTGTGGTATAACTGTTTTTCTTCCCATTCTTCTACCCATGCCGGTTCACGCTGAGGCAGTGCGCCTCTCATGTTGAACTCGGTCACAGGCAGGTTCAGGGTATTGTTGTAATCCTGAGCCATTGTGTTTCCTCTCCTCTTATCTTTTATCTCATCATACAGAAAAATTTAACGATGCTTCTTTCTGGAAAACAGTCCTCCGCTCTTGGAAGCGCTGTCCCGTTCCACATCAAATCCTTCACCAAATTTAAGCGGGCCAAACTTGGACTCCGCCGATGCAGCTCCAAACGGAGAATAGCCCTGCGACCGCTGGGAAGCGGATACTGCCGGTGCTGCCTCTCTGGCTGCCGGAGCCGGCATATTCTGTACCTCCTGCCCAATCGGTGCAAAGGAGGTAGTTTCCTGCATTTCGTCGCCCAAAGCGGAGCTGAAGTCGATCAGCGGTTCTTCATTAAAGTGGTCCGGCTCGGTCTTTTCCGGTGCAGTCTCCCGGTTATCCCGCGGCTGCTCTTTGCGGGTTGGCTCCTGCGGCTGTGGTTCTGCCGGTTTCGCCGCTTCCGGCTGCGGCTGTTTTGGCTCGGCTGCCGGTTCTCTTGCCGGTTCGTCGTCATACTCCGGCAGCGCGCTGATCATCTCGAGATGCTGCCGGTACAAGGTCAGCAGACGGTTTTTGAATTTGGTCACTTCCTTTTGCATCTTGATCAGAGCCATCTGCTCCTTCTCGATGCTCTTCTGTGCGTTTTCCAAAATCTGGTCTGCCTGTGCCTGTGCTTCCCGCAGGATATATTC
>SAMEA3387496__coassemble_2331_pt1 | contig 13098 bp, 9 predicted proteins | sample SAMEA3387496__metabat2_high_PE_014 | metagenome-assembled genome bin SAMEA3387496 (sample SAMEA3387496) | Felis catus | biome: Faeces | place: United Kingdom | collected 2012 | reverse complement strand
CCGTTGGAAACCCTGTCAAAATAGGACAGCGGCATCCGGTCAATCTTTTCGCTGATGTCCTTGCGCATACTGTAACTGAGCTTGGTGGCAACGCCGGACATCACCCAGCCCTGCACATAGGTCAGCAGCGCGCTGATGAGATAGAGTGCTGCCAAAAAGAGAAGGATCTGTGCAAGCGCCGTAAAATCAATGCCGCCGGTGCCGGTCAGCATGGCGATCAATCCTTCAAACAGTTTGGTGGTTGCCTGACCCAACACCTTGGGTCCGAAGATGGAAAAGATGGTGCTGGCTGCGGCGCAAATCAGCACCAGAACGATACCGGGCAAAAATTTCTTCAAATATCCCAGCAGCTTTCCCATTGTTCCTTTAAAGTCCTTGGCTTTTTCGCCAGGCATCATTGGTCCGCGAGGTCCGTGACCTCCCATTCTTGGTCCTGCCATTATGCCAATTCCTCCTTTGAAAGCTGACTCTGTGCAATCTCACGGTAGGTGCTGCACTCCTTGAGCAGCTGCTCGTGGGTGCCGATTCCTACCACCTTACCTTCGTCCAGCACCACAATCTGCTCGGCGTGCATGATAGTGGAAACACGCTGGGCAACAATCAATACCGTCGCGTCTTCGGTATATCCCTTCAGCGCCTTGCGCAGCTTGGCATCGGTCTTAAAATCGAGCGCGGAGAAGGTGTCGTCAAAGATATAGATCGGCGCCTTTTTGACCAGCGCACGTGCGATGGACAGTCTTTGCCGCTGTCCGCCCGAAACGTTGGTTCCGCCCTGGCTGATCGGTGTATCGTAGCCCTGCTCCAGTTCGCCGATAAATTCGGACGCCTGTGCCACCTGTGCGCTTTCCTCCAGCTGCTGCTGGCTGGCGCTGTGGTCCGCATAACGCAGGTTGGAAGCAACGGTGCCGGAAAACAGCATACCTTTTTGCGGAACATAGCCAATCTTGTCGCGCAGCTCCTGCTGGGGAATCTCTCGTACATCCACTCCGTCGATGGTAATGCTGCCCTGCGAAACGTCATAAAAACGAGGAATCAGGTTAATGAGGGTGGATTTGCCCGAACCGGTCGAGGCTGTGGTCTGTCCGGGTTTTGCCGTAAAGGAGATATGCTCGAGAACATCCGTTTCTGCTCCGTCGTAGCGGAAGGATACATCCTTAAACTCCACCAGACCTTTCGTCTGTTCCATGTGTTTTGGTGCGGACGGGTCTTTGACGGAATTTTCTGTGGAAAGCACCTCATAGATACGCTCGGCGGAAACCGATGCCCTTGGCACCATAATAAACATCATGCTGATGAACAAAAAGCTCATGATGACGTGCATGGCATACTGGATAAACGCCATCATATCGCCCACCTGCAAATTGCTCTGGGCAATCTGTTTGCCGCCAAACCAGACAATCAGCAGTGAGATGCCGTTCATCACCAGTGTCATGGCAGGCATCATAGTCGCCATTGCACGGTTGACAAACAGGGTGTTGCCGACCAGGTCGCGGTTTGCCGCATCAAAGCGCTTCTGCATAAAGTTCTGGTTTGCAAAGGCGCGCACGACCATCATTCCGGACAGTTCCTCGCGGCTGACCAGGTTCAGGCGGTCCACCAGCTTCTGCATCTTTTTAAAGCGAGGCAGAGCGACGCTGAACAAAATCAGAATCAAACCCAGCATGATCACCAGCGCCAGCGCCAACACCCACGCCAGGCTGACACACTTGGACAGACCCATAATTAAACCTCCGAAGCCCATGATAGGCGCAAAACAAAGCATACGCAGCCCCATGCTCAAGAAGTTCTGGATTTGGGTGATGTCGTTGGTGGAGCGGGTAATCAGCGAGGCGGTGGAGAACTGGTCCATCTCACTGTTGTTGAAATAGGTAACGCGGGTAAAGACATCCCGACGCAGATCCCTGCCCACACCGGCGCCCAATCTGGACAGGCAGAAGCCTGCGCCGATCGCACAGCCGGTCAGCAGAACGGTCAATCCCAGCATCTTGATGCCGTCCCCGATGATGTAGCCGGTCTGGATGGCATCGGTATCTGCGCCCAGCGCCCGATACAGGCTCTTGACCAGCACCGGACCGGTCTGGGAGATCATGCTCTCCGGTGTGACTGCCGCAGTTTCGACCGCCTGCTGCACCTGCTGCGGGTCGAAGGCTGCCGATGCCTGTGCCAGCATGGCAATATCCAAAGTGCTTCGCGCTGTGCTGCTCGAATCCTGTGCAGCGTTTTGCTGCATCATACCTTCCAAAAACTGCACCAGCGCATAGGAGGCGCGGGAGAATACCCCTTCGATCTCCTCGCTGTGCTCGCCGGTCAGGGCAAAGTCGCCCTCCTTCAGATTCGGGTAGGTCTTTTGCAGCTGTGCAAGCTGTTCGCCTTCATCCAGCTGCAAATAATGGTCTGCAACCAGCTGCCGCTCCTGTTCAGACATAAAGCGCTGCATCAGCTGCATACTCTGCGTGTCGATTGCCTCCGGGGAAGCATAGGTGATGCCGCCCTGCTGCAAACCAACGTTGACGATGTCGCTCATGTAGTTTGGCAGCGTCAGCTCCAGCATCGCCTGCCCGAACAGCAAAATTACCGCTCCCAGCAGCAAGGCGATGTACGGTTTTAAGTACTGCTTTAATTTCAGCATTCTTCTTTCATTCCTTCCATTTATAATTGGTTAAAAGGTATCCTCTTGTTCGTCGCTCATCCCTTCCAGAATCTGTGCCAGCTGCTCGAGCACACGAAAGGTCAGCCGGGTGTCCTCTTCTCCCAGCTGTTCCATGATAAAGTTCATCTTGCTGACCAGATTTTGAAAGGAGCTGTCCAACAGCTGACTTCCGGTGGGTGTCAGACGAATCCATGTGGTCCTGCGGTCCTTCTGGTCGGACATCCGCTGCACATATCCCATTCCCTCCAGCTTGCTGATGCGCTGACTCAGTGCCGGCATACTCTGATTCATTATTTTTGCCAGCTCCGATAAGGTCATCGGCTCAAACGGGTCACGGTTTCTGCACTCCTTGTCCTCACAAGGTCTTTTTCCGCCGTGTCGCAGCGCCAGTAGAGTGCCAAACTGGGACTTGCTGATCTCCGGTTTTGGGGTGAACACCGTCCACGCCCGGCGCATCCGGTCCATTAACCGGAACAGCTGCATCGACCGCAATTGTTTTTCCTCCATTTTTTTCTCCTTTCCGACTATTTATTTAATCAAGATAATTATGCTACCTAAGTATTTTAAATCAGCATTTCTGACTTGTCAAGGTTCATTTTGTATCTTCATATTTTCTTAAAAAAATGATAAAAATTTTGCAATTTCCTCTACAGCGCAAAAAAGCAACAGGGACTGCTGTCCCTGCTGCCTGCCATTTCAAATTATGCTTTAGGCAAATACCTGCTGTCCAAAGCGTTCCTGCATTTCCTGCTCCTCCTGGTAGTACTTTGCCTGTGCCTGCCACATCTGGTAATATCTGCCCTGTTTTGCCATCAGCTGCTCGTGGCTGCCGATTTCGCAGATGCCGCCCTTTTCAAAGACGGCGATGGTATTACAGAAGCGGCAGCTGCTCATCCGGTGGGAGATATAGACCGAGGTCTTATCGGACACCAGCGAATCAAATCGGGAGTAGATTTCATATTCGCTGATTGGGTCAAGCGCAGAGGTCGGTTCATCCAGGATGACAAACGGCGCATCCTTGTACAGTGCGCGGGCAATGGCAATCTTCTGCGCTTCTCCGCCGGAAATCTCTACCCCGCTCTCTCCGCTTTGATATAAAACGGTCCTGAGTCCCTTTGGCATCGCCTGCACCCGCTGCTCCACGCCCGCCTTCTCCAGACAATCCCATACCTTTTCGTTCTCATACCGGGTGCTTGCCGCTACGTTCTGTCCCAGTTCAAAGGAGAACAGGTGAAAATCCTGGAACACCACCGAAAACAGGCTCTGATACTCCTGATAGTCATACTTTTTGATGTCGATTCCGTTGAGTAAAATCTCTCCTGCGGTCGGATCGTACAGACGGCAGAGGAGCTTGACAAAGGTGGTCTTGCCTGCACCGTTGAGTCCCACCAGCGCCAGCTTGTCGCCCACCTTCAGCTTGAAGGAAAGATGGTCGAGGATCAGGCGGTCGCTGCCCGGATAGGAAAAGCAGACATCCCGAAATTCTAGCTCATAGTCGTTGTCATCCCTCTTTTCGACCGGCAGGGTCCCCTCGTACTTGTGATTTTTCAGCGCATAAAACTCCGTATAACATTCCATCTTTTTGGCATAGATATTCAGATTGCTCAAATCGACCAGAAGAGCAACGAACGACTGCTGGAAATTGACGAGGGCAGAAACATACATCAGTACACTTCCCACGCTGATGACACCCAGCAGCGCCTTGACACCCACCAGCAGATAGAAGACGACCGCCGCCAGCTGGCTGACCAGAATGACCCTGCCGCCGTACTTCTTTTCCGCGTTGGTCTGGCTGCGGATAAAGTACATCACGCCGTCCGACCATTTTTCCAACTGCTCAAGAAAGAGGTCGGACAGGTGGTAGGAGCGGATGTCCTTGCCGGTCTGGTAGTTGGTCGATTGATAGTAGAAGTATCGCGCCCTTCGGTTGTACTTCATCGACTGTTCAAAGTCTTCCTTGATCAGCTGTTCCTTCTGCTTGACACTTTTCAGAGAAGCAAAGATAGAAAAAGCCAGCAGCGCCAGCATCAGCACCGACACCAGCGGAGAGGAAAACAGCCATACCAGCTCCCCTTTGCCGCGGATGAGCGGTGTGACAAACAGCGGAGCGACCATGACGGCTGCGTACACCACCGACACCAGTCCTTTGACACTGTTGCCCAGCGGTCCGAGCAGCAGATTCAGCCCGCCCATGTTGTTGACCTCTTCAAACATACGGACCAGGTCCTGCACCCGGGTCTGCTCCATCTCCTGATAATCCAACTGAAGCGCCTTCTTGGCAAACGCCTCCGCATCCAGCAAAAACAGTTCCTTGGGTCCTTTTTCCACCCAATCCAGCAGGGCGACCAGCATCGAACAGACAAAATTTAAACCGACCATCCAAAATACAATCTGCATCATCTGCTCTGCCGGCGTTTTCAAAATCAATCGGTCAAGAATCAGCGCAGAGCAGACGATATTGATAAAGGGACGCAGCGCCTCCAGAATGTTTCTTGCCAGCACGCACGGAATCAGCCCGTGGTCCAGCGAATGAATAAACTTGACAATCGAGATGGCCTGCGGGTCAATCACCCGCTGCCAGAACGGTTTTTTAGAAGATTTCATCCGGTCTGCCTCCCAACTTCTTCTGATAGTAATATGCCTGATATTCAAACATCTTTGCGTACTGTCCTCCCTGCTGCATCAGCTGCTGGTGGGTCCCGTCCTCGAGAATCTTTCCGTTTTCCAGATAGACCACCCGGTCACAGAACTGGGTGCTGGACAGGCGGTGGGATATGAACACCGACGTCTTACCGCCAATCAAGCTGTTGTACCGCTCATACAGATCCGCCTCTGCCAGCGGGTCCAGCGCAGCGGTCGGCTCATCGAGCACCATGACCGGCGCATCCTTGTACAGTGCGCGGGCAAGCATCAGCTTTTGCACCTCGCCTCCCGAAAGGCTTTCTCCATCGCTGTACAACTCCTTGGAGTAATGGGATTTTACTCCGTTTGGCATCGCCTGCACCCGCTCCCACAGACCGGCGCGTTCCAGCGACTGCTGTACCCGCCGGTGGTCCATCTGTTCCCCGTTGCAGCACGCCACATTTTCCTCGATGGTGGAAGCCAGCAAAAACGGTTCCTGGAACACGGTGCCAATCTGTGCAAAATATTCCTCGTGCGGAATGGAGGAGATGGGTCTGCCGTCCAGCAGGATTTCTCCGCTGTCCGGTCGGTACAAGCCGGCAAGCAGCTTGACCAGCGTGCTTTTGCCCGCTCCGTTGAGTCCTACCAGCGCCACCTTTTCCCCTGCGTGGATGGTCAGGTCCAGATGCTCGATGGTGGGTCGGTCGCTCTCCGGGTAGGTAAAGGTGACGTCCCGAAATTCGATGGTGGGTGCCTGCCCGCTCGGTTGACTTTGAACCGGCTGGCTGACTTCCTCGCCATACCCGTCGTCCATCTCCAGATAGTAGCGCATATATCCCATCTGGACGCTTGCCAGACGCAGATAAGAAAAGTTTTGAATCATCTCGGTCAGCCAGGTCGTAAAGCCCGCTACAATCCCGACCGAGAAGGTAAATTCCGACAGGCTGATCTGATTTTCCAGCACCTGCGAAATCAAAATGCCATAGGCGGTCAAATCCCGCAAAATCAAAAACAGATTGTTGGAAAGGTCCATCAGCTTGACCCGTCCCCATTTGTTCTTGAAGATGCTTCTGGTTTGGTCGTTCAGCTCCTTGAGACGCTCAGGGAACCAGTTTTCGATGGCATACATGCGGATGTCCTTTGCGTTTTCAATCTGGCTGCAATAGCGGTAGACCATTGTGCGCTGTGTCCGCAGCTCCTCCTCCTGCTGTCGATGCTCCTTCTGATAGCGGTAGGAAAAGCGCTCCAGCAGCAGACAGCACAGGCTCATCGCCGCTAAAATCATCAGAATCTTCGGATGGATGCTGCCGATAAAGCCGGCATAGAGCAGCAGACCCAACAGGTTATAAAGAAACAGCGGCGTCTTGGAAAAAATCTGCCCAATCCCCCAGTTGTCTCCGTTGATTGCCCAAAAGGCGTTCTGCCGCTCGACCTGTTTTGCGTGTGGCTCGATGTTCTGATAGCCGGTGGTGGTAATTTTTTTATAATACTGCATCGTCAGGGTCCGGTTTCGGCACTCCATTGTATAGTAGGCAAGGTTCTGGTTGAGCACATTCTGTCCCCACTTGAGCAGCAGCATCACCATGCCCACCGCTGCCACCGCCGCTGCAAATCCGGCAAGGTTTTGCTTTTCCAGCATCGCCACAATCATCGCGGGCAGCAGGTTGCCGGTCAACGGAAACAGCACCGATACCAGCACCGTCAACGGCAAAAGCAGGCGGGTGATGGGGTATTCCCGAAACAGCATCCCATAGGCATACCGCAGGTTGCTGATGATTGCGCTGTCCGGCTGAGGCTGTCGTTGTTTTTCCTTCATTCTTCATTCCTCCCTTTGCCTGTATCATAGCATAAATCGGGGACAAAAAAACAATTCGTGCACGAACGGTCGTTTTCCGTGCACGAATTGTCATCCCACCGCCGCTTTTCCTTACAGCGGCAGCATGATTTCGGTGGCAAAGACCCCCGGCTCATTTTTGCGATTGATAAATCCGCCGTACTTTTCCACCGTGTTGTTGATGCGCTTAAGCCCGTGTCCGTGGTTCCCGCGCTTGGTGGTGATGTACTCCTCGTCCAGCTTGCGCACCAGTTCTCCGGTGGCGTTGGTCACCGAGATGTACAGCTGCTTTCTAAAGATTCCGATGTACAGCCGCAAAAACCGTTGCTCCACCGGCAACTGCTCGCACGCTTCCACCGCGTTGTCAATCAGGTTGCCCAGCAGCACGCACAGGTCAATATCGCTGACCGAGAGCTTGGGCGGCACCGTCGCTTTATAATGCAGGCTGATCTGCTGCTTTTGCGCATAGGAAAGCTTGGAATTTAGGATAGCATCCAGCGAGACGTTGCCCGTTTCCACCAGTTGCTTGATGCTGTCCAGGTCCTGCTCCAGCCGTCCCAGATATTCCTGGGCAAGCTCGGTTTGACCCATGCTCAACTGTGCCTTGAGCGCCTGCAGATGGTTGTGGTAGTCGTGCCGCCAGCCGCGCATGGTCATATACAGTCCCTGTACCTCCTCCATCTGCTTGGCGACCACCTTGTTCTGGTATTCCATCATGCTCTGCTCGTAGCTTTTGCGCAGAAAGTTCTGGTTATTTTCCGACAGGAAAAAGATTGCCGTTGCCAGCAGGGAAAACGCCCAGCTGCCCTGTGCGGCTGTCCCGTTTTGGTTTAACAGGCAAAGTCCGACCTGCACCAGAACAAACAGAGCAGCAAACCTGAGCGAGACGCGGTTGCTGCCCAGGCGGTCGCCCAGATGCACCAGCAAAAAGGCAGTGATGCACACCACCGGCAGTGAAAGCCATCCGTACCCTGCCAAAGCGCCTGCTGCTCCAAGAGCTGGCAACAGCAGGGCAGCTGCCAGCCAACGCCAGCCGCGCTGCTGAAACAGCTGCACGGCAAGATACCCTCCCACCGCTGCGGTACATCCAAGCTGTACCGCCAGCAGCACCGTCGATTGGCTCATTCCAGCATCTCCTTTCTGTAGTAGAGGATAAACTGTTCGTTTAAATTTTTATAGGCTCCGCGCGAGACCGGCACTGTCAAACCGGTATCCAGTGTACATTCGGTGCGGCTGATGCGCAAAAGGTGCGCTAAATTGACATAAAAGCTGCGGTGGCTCATCACAAAGCTGTCGCCCAAATGCCCGGCAAGGGAGGACAGGCTCGCTTTCTGCTGGAGCTGTCCTGTGGTGGTGTGGAAAATCAGGTAATGTCCCTGCGCTTCGATGGCGGCAATCTGTGAAAGGTAAAGCTTTTTCTTTTCGTCGGCGCAGTTGAGAATCAGACTTGGCTGCTCCTGTAGATTCTGCCGCGCAAGGTCCAGCAGTTCAAACACCTTTTCCTGCTGCATCGGCTTGAGCAGATAGCGCACCGCCTGTACCTCGTAGCCTTCAAACACATATTCCCGCGCCGCCGTCAAAAATGCCAGCGTCACCCGCTTATCCTGCGCCCGCAGCTGCCTTGCCAGCGTGATGCCGTCCATCCCACCCATCTGGATGTCCAGAAGGATGAGGTCAAAGGCAAGCTCCTGGGCTTCTGGCTGACCGACCTCAAACAGCAGCTGCTCGGCGCTGTTATACAGCTGAAGCTCTGCCGCTTCCCCTCTTTGCTCCGCCCAAGCGGCAGCCATCCGTTCAAACTGGCTGCGGGTGGAGGCTTCGTCGTCGCAAAAACAGATGCGCATCCTGTTTTTCCCCCTCTATTTCTTTGATTGGATTGGCGTTAGAATCAGCCGAAGATAGCGGTGCTCTCGTGCATCGGTGTGCTCCAGGGCATCTTCCACCGCATAGCCCGCCTGCTCATAATCCTGCACGCACAGCAGGTCCTCGGGTCGGATTGCCGGATTATCCTGCGGACAGCGGACAAAGCCGTTGAGCCAAAGCTTTCCCCCCGGCAGCAGATGTTCCCGCAGGCGGTCGGCAGCAGCCGCACTCAGTCGATAGTGGTTGCACAAAATCAAATCATAGCTGCCCAGCTGCTCCACTGCGTTCGGGTCGGATAAATCCATCTGCTTTGTATGCAGGCACAGATTTTGGCGGCTGGCAAAGCGGTTTAACCGCTGCAATGCCGTCGGGCAAAAATCGACCGCCTCCACCTGCATCCCCAGTTGTGCCAGATACAAAGCGTTCCTTCCGTCCCCGCACGCCAAATCCAACAGGTGCGGTCCGGTCTGCATTTTCTTCATGTCCTCCACCAGGATGGCTTCCGGCTGCATCGGAGCATCGCTTCGGGCAGCAAACCGCTGATGCCAGAATTCTTTTCCTCCCATATATTCCATCGCTTTATTCTCCTTCTCTGTTCAAAGCTTCCAGCGTCATCCGTTTATCCTGCTCGGTCAGCTTGCGCAGCACCCGACAGGGATTTCCTACGGCAACCACTCCTGCGGGAATATCCCGCGTCACCACGCTGCCGGCTCCAATCACACTGCCGGCGCCGATGGTCACCCCGCCGCAGACCACGCTGTTTGCTCCAATCCACACATTTTCCTCCAATGTGATAGGTGCCGAGGTGCCAATACCCTCTGCGCGCTGCTGTGGGTCGAGCGCGTGTCCCGCACAGGCAAGACAAACGCCCGGCGCGATAAAGGCGTTGGCTCCGATGTGGACCGGAGAAGTGTCTAGGATCACACAATTATAATTGATGACCGTCAGCCCGTGGGTGTGGATATTGAATCCATAGTCGCATCGAAAGGACGGCTCGATGAAGGTCAGCGGGTGGCAGCTGCCCAGCAGCTCCTGCAACAGCTGCGCACGCTCCTGCTGCTGGTGCGGTCCTGTCTGGTTATATTGCCAGCAGAGGGTCTTGGCTTTCTGCTGCAGCCGGGTAGGCATATCGGTGTGTCGGGAGCAGTAGGGTGTGTTCTGCTGCATTCTCTGTAAAAAATCCATCGTTTGTTCTCCTATTCTGTTTATAGAATCCTTTTTTTCTGTCTATTATAACACAGTTTTTCTGCTGTTTCAGCGATTTTATTTCTGTCGTTTTTCTCATTTCCTTTCTCTTTTTGCGGTATGGAAAAGATTTCGCCTGCTCAAAGCGAAAATTGCTCTTGCCTTTTTTTAAATTATATAGTATAATACAAAGGCATGATTTAATAAGATCGCTTATCTGTTTGGCAGGGCTGTACCGGAAGACCGAACGTGTTTTTTATCATGCGGAGATGTTGGTCCTGTGCGACAGGGCTCCATGAACCATGTCAGGCGGGGAACCGAGCAGCATTAAGTGGAAGTTTCTGTGCGCCGCAGGTAACCTGCATTTCCGTATGATCAAGGACATGTTCCACGCTTTGGTGTGTCCTGCCTTTTTCGAATCATTGCACAGGAGGGTCAGCAGGATGTATCAGGCACTGTACAGAAAATATCGTCCCAAAAACTTTGACGAGGTCGTAGGACAAGAGCACATCACTTCGGTGCTCAAGCAGGAGATTGCCAGCGGACGCATCGGTCACGCCTATCTCTTCACCGGCTCCCGCGGCACCGGCAAGACCTCCTGCTCCAAAATCATCGCCAAGGCGGTCAACTGTCCCCATCAGCAGGACGGCAATCCCTGTGGGGTCTGTGACATCTGCCGCGGCATCGACGACGGCTCCATCCTCGACGTCACCGAGATTGACGCTGCCAGCAACAACGGCGTGGACAACATCCGCCAGCTGCGCGAGGAGGCAAACTTCACCCCTGCTGTCACAAACTACCGCGTTTACATCATCGACGAAACCCATATGCTCAGCACCGGCGCCTTCAACGCTCTGCTCAAAATCATGGAGGAGCCGCCCGAGCACGTCATCTTCATCTTGGCGACCACCGAGGTCCACAAGATTCCCGCTACCATCCTCTCCCGCTGCCAGCGGTTTGACTTTAAGCGCATCAGTCCGCAGGTCATCGCCCAACGGGTCATCGAGGTCTGCCAGCGGGAAAATATCGACATTCAGCTGCCGGCTGCCGAGCTGATTGGACGGCTTGCCGAAGGCGGAATGCGCGATGCACTTTCTCTGCTGGATGTCTGCCGCAGCAGCTCGGAGCAAATCACCGTCGAGCAGGTGCGGCAAAGCGCAGGGCTTGCCGTTTCCGATTCGCTGTTTGCCATCGGCGATGCCGTTTTGGCGCAGGACATCCCTGCTGTGTTGCAGGAGATTGACCGGATGTTTGCAAACTCGGTCGATTTCGAGAAGATGTGCGTCCAGCTGATTTCCCACTACCGCGGTCTGATGATGGCAAAAGCCCTCAAGGACCCCGAAAATTTTGTGCCGGGACTTTCCCAGGACAAAGAGGCTTTGACCAAACAAGCTTCCCGTTATTCGATGGAACAGATTTTATATTCGCTGACGGTGCTTCAGGACACCCTTTCCCGCATGGGAAAGACCACCCAGACCCGCACCGAACTGGAGATGGCGGTCATCCGTCTGACCAATCCGGCATCCGACCGCTCGCTCGACGGCATCCTCGCCCGCTTAGACCGGCTGGAAATGCAGCTCAAAAGCGGGCTGGCAGCAGCTGCCGCCGCTTCGGCAAATCCGGCAGCCGTATCGGCACCGGCTGCATCCAATCAGCAGGCTGTGCCTGCACAGCCTACTGTTTCTGCAAACTCCGATGCACCTGTGGACCCACCGGTGCCGACGGTCAGCAAAAAGGAAGCAGTCCCGTTTGAGCCTTGGTCGCAGGTGCTGGAGGCGCTGCGCCATTCCAACACCGCTCTGCACGGCGCACTGGTCAACACCCAGGCGTACCGCTATCAGGAGATTGTTTTAATCGACTGCGACGACCCATTCTTTTTAGAGATGATTCGCTCCAACGATTATGCAAAAAAATCCATCCATCAGGCGCTGATTGCCGGAAGCGGAAGGGACTGGCGGATCGGTCCGTTTAAAAAGGAGCAATACCACACCGCGCAGGACGACCCGATGGAGGACATCCTTGCCAGCGCACAGCAGCTGGGGGTGGACATCTCCATCGAAAACTAAAGCAGATCAAGGATAGCTGTGACTTTACACACCTATTTTTTGAGATAGAAAAAGACTTCGGGCATCCTTTGTCCGAAACCCAAATAGGAGGAACTAAAAATGAAAGCTAGACTTCCAAGAGGCATGGGCGGCGGCCCACAGAACATGCAGGCAATGGTAAAACAGGCGCAGAAGATGCAGGAAGAGATGGAAAAGGCACAGGAAGAGCTCAATGAGCGCGAGTACACCACCTCTGCCGGCGGCGGCATGGTAGAATGCACCATCAACGGCAAAAAAGAGCTGATTGCTCTGAACATCAAAAAGGAAGCTGTTGACCCGGACGACGTTGAAATTCTGCAGGATATGATCATCGGCGCTGTAAACGAAGCCATCCGCAAGGCTGAGGAAGTTCATGCCGCTGAGATGGAAAAGATCACCAACGGTCTTTCCCTGCCGGGCATCTTTTAATCGATGAAATATGATGTCATGCCGCTGACCCGCCTAATTGAGCAGTTTGCCCGCCTTCCGGGCATTGGACGCAAGACGGCTCAGCGGCTTGCTTTTTACGTGCTGAATATGCCGCATGACAAGGCAAAGGAGTTTGCGGACACCATCCTGGAGGCACATGAAAAGATTCGTCCCTGCGCGGTCTGCCAGAATCTGACCGACCGCGAGGTCTGCCAAATCTGCTCGGACCCTGCCCGCGACCACAGCATGATCTGTGTCGTGGAAGGTCCGAGGGATGTCATGGCAATCGAGCGCACCAAGGAATACCAGGGACTGTACCACGTCCTGCACGGATTGATTTCCCCAATGAACCAGAAGGGACCGGATGACCTGACCATCCGGCAGCTGCTCGAGCGCATTCAGCAGGGCGGCGTACAGGAGGTCATCATGGC
>SAMEA3387496__coassemble_2228_pt1 | contig 13843 bp, 10 predicted proteins | sample SAMEA3387496__metabat2_high_PE_014 | metagenome-assembled genome bin SAMEA3387496 (sample SAMEA3387496) | Felis catus | biome: Faeces | place: United Kingdom | collected 2012 | reverse complement strand
TTCTTCCTCTGCCTTTGGAGCTGCCTTTTTGCGGGTGCGCTTCGGCTTTGCTTCGGCAGGAGCTTCTACCGATTCTTCCTCTGCCTTTGACGCTGCCTTTTTGCGGGTGCGCTTTGGCTTTGCTTCGGCAGGAGCTTCTGCCGATTCTTCCTCTGCCTTTGGAGCTGCCTTTTTGCGGGTGCGCTTCGGCTTTGCTTCGACAATCGGCTCTGCATTTGGCTGCTCGGTCAGCGCCTCCAAATCAATGATTTTTTCCTGCTCATCCTCCGGCTGTATGCTGGAGGGCTTTAGGTACATCACCGACATCGGTGGAATATCGACTGCAATAGAGTTTGCCTTGCCGTGCATCGCAATCTTCTCCGAAAGGATGACCTCTTTCTCCGGGATCCCGGTTCCGCCATAGCGGATGTCGTCCGAATTCAGAACGATTTCGTAATTCTTCTGCTCCGGGATACCAAAGCGGTAACCGTCGCGCTCAACCGGAGCGAAGTTGCAGATGGCAATGACATCGTCGCCCTCGTCGTTGGTGCGCCGGAAGATGACCACATTCTGGGTGTTATCGTCGTGTACCAGCCACTGGAAACCATCCCAGCTGTCATCGATTTCCCACATAGCGGAATTTTCCAGATAGAAATGGTTTAAATCCTTGACAAAGGTCTGTAACTTGCGGTGGCTTTCATAGGAAAGCAGCTGCCAATCCAGCTCTTTTTCAAAATTCCACTCGATGAACTGACCGAACTCCTGTCCCATAAACAGCAGCTTTTTGCCCGGGTGCGCCATCATATAGCCAAACAGGGTGCGCATCCCTGCAAATTTCTGGCTGTACTCGCCCGGCATCTTGTTGATCAGCGAGCATTTGCCGTGTACCACCTCATCGTGGGAAAGTGGCAGGACATAGTTCTCCGAAAAAGCATACATCATGCTGAAAGTCAGTTTATCGTGGTTGTAGGCGCGGTAGATTGGGTCCAGAGAAATATAGCTGAGCATATCGTTCATCCAGCCCATATTCCACTTGAAGTTAAAGCCCAGTCCGCCCACATACGGCGGCTTGGTGACCAGCGGCCATGCGGAGGATTCTTCGGCAATCATCAACACATCTGCATGCTCGCCCAAAACAGCCGAGTTGAGCTTTTTCAAAAACTCCACCGCTTCCAGATTCTCGTTGCCGCCGTGGACATTCGGAGTCCACTCCCACGATTCCCTGCCATAATCCAGATAGAGCATCGAAGCAACGGCATCTACACGCAGCCCATCGACATGGAATTTATCCACCCAGAACATCGCACTGGAAATCAGGAAGCTTTGTACCTCCGGTCTGCCAAAATCAAAGACACGGGTCCCCCAGTGCGGATGCTCCCTCTTCTGCGGGTCCTGATATTCATAACACTGGGAACCGTCAAACTCATACAGTCCCTGTTCATCCTTTGGAAAATGTGCCGGTACCCAGTCGATGATAACACCGATATTGTTTTCATGGAACTTGTTGATGAAATACATCAAATCCTTCGGTGTTCCGTAGCGAGAGGTTGCAGCAAAATATCCGGTCACCTGGTATCCCCAGGAAGGGTCGTACGGGTATTCGGTAATCGGCATCAATTCGATGTGGGTGTAGCCCATCTCCTTGACATAAACCACCATCTCATCCGCCATCTTGCGGTAATCAAAAAACTCTCCATTCTCATACTGACGCCAGGAGCCCAGGTTGACCTCATAAATATTGATTGGTTCCCCTACATGATTTTGCAGCTTGCGTTTTTCCATCCATGCCTGGTCCTTCCAGGCATACTTGCCCAGCTCATAAAAGCGGGATGCCGATTCCGGTCTGGTCTGCATATGATAAGCATAGGGGTCCGTTTTCAGCAGAATGTCGCCTGTCGGTGTTTCAATGCTGTATTTGTACATATCGTACTGTTTGATTTGCGGGATGAATACCTCCCACAAACCGTTTTCGCTGATTTTTTCCATCGGGTCATTGGCTCTGTCCCAGTTATTAAAATCGCCAACGACCGAAACACTCAGGGCATGCGGAGCCCACACACGGAACACCGCGCCCGAAACGCCTTTTCTCTTTGACGAGTGGGAGCCCAAAAACTCATACGCCTTATAGTTTGTTCCCTGATGGAACAGATAGATTGGCACTTCATCTTTTTTATTTACTTTGTACACACTATCAACCCCCTCGTGTTTAGCCTTATCATACCAGAAAACGCGTGTTTTTTCAAGCGCTTTTTGGGCAAAAAGATAGAAAGCTCTTTCGTTCTTTACAAAAACTTTGTAGCAAATTAACAAAGCTTCCTTTCCCTCCCGGCTTTTCTGCGAAACGGGTATAAACATTTTTATCAAAATTTCTGATGCTTTTTAGCCAAAAAGCAAAGAAAGATGTCAAAACCAACTCTTTTATCCTTGCTTTCTAGTATAAATTGCTAAGGTTCCCCTCTATCATATCACAGCCCGCTGTAAAAAAGAATCAAAATCAGTCCGCTGATTCCTTTTCCTTATTTTTTCATAAAAAAAAGACCAAAGCCCTTTCGGACTTTGGTCTTTTGAAAAATGCAGATATTACTGAGCGTCAACAGCAGACATATGTTTGATCAGCTCGAGAACTTTGTTGGAGTAACCCCACTCGTTGTCGTACCAGGAAACGAGTTTTACGAAGGTCTCGTTGAGCATGATACCTGCTTTTGCATCAAAGATGGAGGTTCTTGGGTCGCCCAGGAAGTCGGAGGATACAACCATGTCTTCGGTGTAGCCCAAAATGCCCTTCATGGTGGTCTCGGAAGCTTCTTTTACCTTTGCACAGATTTCTTCATAGGTGGTTGGTTTTGCCAGTTTTACAGTCAGGTCAACAACAGATACGTCCAGAGTTGGTACACGGAAGGACATACCGGTCAGTTTGCCTTTTACCTCTGGGATAACCAGTGCGCAAGCTTTTGCAGCGCCGGTAGAGGATGGGATGATGTTGCCGGCAGCAGCACGTCCGCCTCTCCAGTCTTTCTTGGAAGGACCGTCAACGGTCTTCTGGGTTGCGGTGGTAGCATGTACGGTGCTCATCAAGCCTTCAACAACGCCAAAGTTGTCGTTGATAACCTTTACCAATGGTGCCAGACAGTTGGTGGTGCAGGATGCGTTGGAAACTACCAGCATATCCTTGGTATATTTGTCTTCGTTTACGCCAACAACAAAGGTTGGAGTCTCTTTATCCTTTGCAGGAGCGGAGATAACGACCTTTTTAGCGCCTGCTTTGATGTGAGCAGCTGCTTTTTCGGTGGTAGTGAATACGCCGGTGGATTCTACAACGTACTCAGCGCCGCAGTCACCCCATGGAATTTCACTTGGCTCTTTGCAGTCGTATACATTGATTGCATGACCGTTGACAACAAATTTGCCGTCTTTTGCTTCGAGAGTACCTTTGAACTGACCGTGCATGGAGTCATACTTGGTCATATATACCATGTAATCGAGATCGATGAATGGGTCATTGATGCCTACAACTTCAAAAACTTCCGGCTGAGCCATCGCTGCGCGAAAGACCAGTCTGCCGATACGTCCAAAACCGTTGATACCAATTTTAATTGCCATGAGAATCAACCTCCTGTTAAATCTATCTATTTTATCGTCTGCCAGCTTTTGCTTGCAACTATATATTACTCTATTTTTCTCAAATATACAATCCCTTTGTTATATTTTTAACTATTTTCATCATTTTTTACTCGTTTTATAGATTCTTTTTTTCTCAAGCTGTGCAAAAACACCAATCTTTTTTTCAACATTCTCCCCAATTTGCAGGATGAATGGCAAAATTATGTCAAATTCTCTTCTTTTTCGCTTGATTTCGACTTCCGAAGATTTGATTTTTCGTTCAATATTCTGTATACTGTTTGATAATATATATTCTATCTTTCCGGCATATTTATATTGATTCCGCTAAAGACAGCTCTCTTCTTCTGCCTTGTTTTATTCCCTTTTTAATTTCTTTTTGCAGTTACATACCCAAGGCATTTTTTCTCAGAACAGACTTCTACACCTGTCTTTACACAAACAATCAGCTCCCACCATAGTTTTATCTCCAAAGTGGGAGTATGTTTCCTGATCCAGCATCAGAAAGAGGTCATCATGCACAACGATTTTATTTCCATCATCGAAAAATATCTTCATTCCACGATGGAAGCTTCCAACCTTGTTCCGCTTCCGATTGCGATTGTTGATGAAGAGCTCAAACAGTTTTGGGAAAACTGTTATATGAAGGAGAACTACCCGTTTTTATGCAGCAAGGACAATACCCGCGCGCTGCTATCAGGGTATGACATCGACGCTCTTTTGCTTTCGCTGCGCAGCCAGGATTCCTCTGTTTCCTGTGTCTCCCGTCTGCCGATGGTGCAAACCACCCTCACTCTTTCTCCACTGTACGACGAAAACCGTGTCTTCATTGCGGCAGTGGTTCACTTTGCCGTCAGCTCCACCGAGATGTTCCCCAGTGATGTCAACCGTGCGCAGCAGATGCTGCAAAACTTCAACACCACCCTGCGCGACCCGCTCGGTATGATTTTTTCCGGCATTATCTCCATGACCCGCCGTCTGGAGGTGGATGATACTGCATCCTGCGAGCAGCTGTTGCAGCAGCTAAACAACTCCTGCTATCATATGCTCAAATCCTGCAACAGCCTTTCGGAATATACCGGCTACTCCAACGGTCTGACGCTGCTCAATTTAAAATCGGTTTTTCTTAACCTGTTTTTGGAGGACCTCTTCCGGCATTTACAGATGTTTGCTCGCCGCGCCGGCATCGAAATGACCTACGCGCTGCCCAAACAGGAAATCCAGATGAATCTGGACCCCGATAAACTTGTCATCGTACTGTCCAGCCTGATGTCCAACAGCATCGCCTTTTTACAAGACAACACCGAAGAGCGGTACATCCACATCGAGGTCCTTGCCAGCAATCATACTGTCCGATTCATCTTTTCGGACAACGGTCCCGGCATTCCTTCGGACGCTCTGCCGCACGTCTTTGAACCGTACTTCACCTACGGACGACACGACCGGCAGTTCACACACCTGGGACTGGGACTGACCATCTGCAAGATGATTATCAACCACCACGACGGTGATATTTCCATCCTTTCTTCTTCGGATGGAACGGCTGTCAGCTTCACACTTTCCCGCGATTTGAAGGGGGAGGAAAACACAAAACTAACCTTCTGCGACAATCCGGTGGAATATCTGACCAACTCCTACTCGCCGATGTATGTCTATCTGTCCGATGTCTGCGAGTGGATTCCCATTTAAATTTTGACTGTTAAAAAAGGAGCGCTTTTTAGCGCTCCTTTTGATTTTTCTGTTTTAAAAAAAGAAGGGCTGTGACGCAGCCCTTCTGAAAAGATTTATTCAACCGAGATAATAAAGTAGTAGACCGGCTGTTTGCCTTCAATCAGAACGACCTCGACATCGTCGCCCAGCTTTTCCGCTACCGCTTCCCGAATCTGCTCTGCCTGCTCCTCTGCGACGTCTTCGCCGTAAATCAGGGTCACAAAGCTGCTGTCCTTGGTCTTTCTCATCAGATTATGGGTCAGCTTGACAACCGTCTTTTTCAGGTCGGTTTCTACAAACGCCATCTTTCCGTTTTCCAGAGCCAGCAATTCGCCTTTTTTGATGTTGTGTCCTTCATAGTCGCTGTCGCGCGCTGCAAAGGTGACCGAACCGGTGCCGACACGTTCATACGCCTTGACCATGTTCATCATGTTCTGCTTGCGGTCTGCCTCCGGGTCGAATGCCAGCATAGCGGACAGTCCCTGCGGAACGGTGCGGGTCTGCAAAACATATACCTTGCGGTCTGCCAGATTGGCTGCCTGCTCCGCTGCCATGATGATGTTCTTGTTGTTTGGCAGTACAAACACCCGCTTTGCCGCTGTGGCATGGATAGCAGAGAGGATGTCCTCGGTGGACGGGTTCATGGTCTGACCGCCGCTGACCACATTATCTACACCCAGGTCGGTGAACAGCTGTTTGATGCCATCACCCGCAGCCACCGCTACAAAACCGTACTCCTTCTCCGGGTCTACCGCCTTGTATGGGAATGCCGGTTTGCCTTCTGCTTCCAGGTCCACCAGCTTGTTGTTGTCGCCGTGCTGCTCTTTCATGTTGTCGATCTTCATGTTGGTCAGATAGCCCAGCTTGAGCGCTGCCTGAATAGCGTTGCCCGGCTCATTGGTATGTACATGACACTTGATGATCTCCTCATCGTCCACTACAACGACACAGTCGCCGATGGATTCCAGATAGGCGCGCAGAGCCAGCGGGTCTGCGTTCGGGTCCTCTTTATTGATGATGAACTCGGTGCAGTAGCAGAAGTGGATGTCCTCTTCGTTAAATTCTGCTGCCACGCCGTGTGCCTTCTTTTCCTTAGGAGCTGCCTGCTGTTCCTCCAGGGAGGCAACAATCTCGCCGCCCTCGATGACCGACAGCATCCCCTTCCAGACTTCTACAAAGCCCTGTCCGCCCGCATCGACTACGCCGGCTTTTTTGAGCACCGGCAGCATCTCCGGTGTCTGTGCCAGAGCATCCTGCGCGCTGACCAGGATTTCTTTCCACATCTGTGCTGCGGTCAGCTGCTCTTCCTGCGCTGCCAGCTGCTGTGCGTGCTCGCCTGCCAGTCTTGCTACGGTCAGGATGGTGCCTTCCGTCGGCTTCATAACTGCTTTGTACGCGGCGGTGACACCCATCGACAATGCGTTTGCAATGTCCTTTGCATCTGCCTCCTCCTTGCCTTCCAAGCCTTTGGAGAAGCCACGGAACAGCAGAGAAAGGATGACGCCGGAGTTTCCTCTTGCGCCGCGCAGCAAAGCAGAGGCTGCCTTTTTGGCTACCTGCTCAACGGTCGGGTCATCCCGCAGGGTTTCCAGCTCCCGTTTTGCCGCATTGATGGTCATCGACATATTTGTTCCGGTGTCGCCGTCCGGTACAGGGAATACATTGAGCGCGTCTACCTGCTGTCTGCAATTTGAAATGCTGTTTGCGCCAGAGATAAACGCATCCCTGAGCTGAGTTCCCTTTATCACGATAATACACTCCTTACCAAAAGATTCATCCATGACGCTACTGCTTCATATCGTCAACAAACACGTTGACCTTTGCCACCTGAAGACCGGTTGCCTCCTCAACGGTGTAGCGTACCTTGTTGACAATGCTCTTGACGATGGCGGAGATATTAACGCCGTAGGTAACTGCGATGTGCAGATCGATGACAAGACCACCGGCAACGGTGCGCACTTTAACACCCTTGTCCTGTGCCTCGTCCTTTTTCAGAATATATCTCAGTCCCTGGGAAGCCGTGCTTTCTACCATACCGGCAACGCCGAAGCACTCGGAGGCAGCATGGCCGACCAGGTTTGCAAAATAATCCTGTGAGATCTCGATCGCTCCAAGATGATTCTCAAATTTAATCATAAATCACACGTTCCTTTCTATGCGTCCGACCGACGCTTTTTTAAGGGCATAATTGTCAATAAAATAATTATACCGTATTTTATGCCTTTTGAACAGGCTTTCTATTTCATTTTCATCCATTTCATGCTTTATTTACAAATCCCTGCTGCCAGAAAGAGGTCGATAGGTGAAAATTTAACAACCGTTACAAACCTTTTTAGGACTGCCAGCTGTCGATATTGTAAAACAGGTCGCTGCGCAGGGCGGTCACTCCCAAGGTGTGCTGGCGCGAAAAGCAGAAGGAGCCGCTGCGAAAGGCAAGCGGGACCATTGGATATTCCTGCACAAACTGCGTTGCAAAGGCATCCCATCCCTCGCCTGTGGAGTAGGCGGTCTGATACAGGGAGAGCAGCTGCTGCGAAGGAGCTGCACCGTAGCCGTAATGCTCCCCGCGGGTGAACAGATGGCTCAAATCCATGTCGTCCCCCAGCAGCAGCTCGCCCAGATACAGGTCATAGCTGCCCGATTCCAGGGCAGAAAAGTAGTCTTCGCTCGCTCTGCCGTCCAGCGTGATTTGAATTCCCACCTGTGCCAGCTGTGCTGCCAGCTGGTTTGCCAGCTGCGCCCGGTCCGCGCCGTCGGTGCTGTACAAAAGGGTCAGCTCCAGCATTTCTCCATCATCCAAAGCGCCTGCCTGAGTCAGCATCTGCTTTGCTTCATCGATGTTCTGCGCCGGAACAGTATAGCCTTCCATTGCAAAAAAGTCGGGATGCAGCGGCAGGTCGCTTGCCTTGCCCGAGGTGGTCAGCGAGGTGCGCATCAGATAATCGCGGTCGATTGCCCGACTGATTGCTTTGCGGACTTCCGCATTTGCCGTTTGCCCTCGAGAGGCGTTTGCACCCAGAAAAATCAACTGATTGGCGGTCACCGGATAGCTGCCTGCCGACAGGTTGCTGATGTCCGCCGAAGCGCCGTCGATGTACAGGCAGTCGATCTTTCCCAGCTTCAGGCTGTAGGTCTCTACATCCGTTTTTTTCAATGGAATCATTTCGATGCGCTGGATGCTCGGCTGCTTCCCCCAATAGGAAAGATTGCGTTCCAAAAGGACGCTGTCCTCCCCCTGGGATGCCAGACGGTACCGTCCTGTGCCGATATAGCGGCTGCCATCCCACTTGGCTACCGGAAAGGTCATCAGGTTGGCAAACAAAGCATCCGGCTGATGCAGTGTGACCTGCACACTGTTCCCCGAAACTTTGTGGCTGGCGATATTTTCCAGCCGTGCCCGATAGTAGGAGCCTTCTGCCAACGCCAATGTCAAACTGTCGTCGATGTGCTTTGCTGTCAGAAGCGAGCCGTCCGAAAATTCAATCCCCTCTTTTACCGTCAGTGTCCACTCGGTCCCACTGCCGGAAACCTCTGCCAGCGCCGGCTGGGTGGAAAAATCAGTCTGAAGGCTGACCGGTGCATCATACAGCAGTGTAGCTGCCGAACGGCTGTTCAGCTGCGCACAGTTCCATGGCGAAGCGGTCAGCAGGTCGTAGTCACCCGATATTTTCAGCTGCTCCAGGTGCTGTTGCTCCTCCTGCTGTGTCTGCTCCTGTTCGGTCACATTGGGGCTAAAAGCCTGCTTTTCTCCAATCTGTGCCTGTCCGCACCCGCTCAGGCTGCCGGCAAGCAGTCCCAGCACGACCAGCGCCGCCGCTGCCCTTTGATTCAATCGTTCTTTCATTTTCTATTCCTTCTCATCTTTCCACATCAATCCGCAACGCTGACCCGCTGGATACTCTGTGCCTTTCCAGTGGACTGGTCAACGGAAATCACCACGCCGTTCAGTTCCATTTCCTTCGGGTCATACTCAAAGCGGGCAGGCATATTATCAATAAACTTTTTGATGATGATTTCCTGCTTGACCCCAAGCACCGAGTTTTTGCCGCCGCACATCCCGGCATCGGTGATATACGCTGTCCCCTTTGGCAGCACCCGTTCGTCTGCCGTCTGTACATGGGTGTGGGTACCAATCACAGCGGACACCCTGCCGTCCAGATAGTAGCCCATCGCCTTTTTCTCGGAGGTCATTTCCGCGTGCAGGTCCACCAGAATATTTTTGGTACCCGCCTTTTGCAGCAGACGGTCGACCGTTTCAAAGGGGTTGGCGCAGTTGTCCATTGCCATCTGTCCCTGCAGATTGATAACACACAGCTGCCAGCGCAGGCAGTCCAGCACAAACATTCCGCTGCCGGGCACACTGGGATGGTAGTTTGCCGGTCGAATGATTCCCTTTTCTTCCTCAAGCAGCGGATAGATCTCCCTTCGTTTGAGGACATGGTTGCCGGTGGTGATGACATCTGCGCCCGCATCGAACAGCATCTGCGCGCTTTCCGGCGTGATTCCGTTGCCCTCGGCGGAATTTTCTCCGTTGATGATACAGGCGTCGATGGCATACAGCTTCTTTAAGCTGCGCAGATGGCGCATGACCGCCTGACAGCCTGCTTTTCCGACAACGTCCCCTAAAAATAAAATATTCAATTTCTCTTTTCCTTCCTCTCAAAAACTTTGCATCCTCTTACTTCCAGCAAACCCTTTCGCCTGCATCGACTCAGACTGAGGCAAGCAAAGGCAAGATAAACCACAATAGAAACGATGGATGCCTCGATGCCAAAGTCACCGCCGGTCAGCAACAGTGAATCGCTGTCCAACAGATACTGCACCCATACATCGCTGTCTGCGACCGTTCCGATGTGCAGCAGACCGCCGACCATCACAAGATTCCATACCCCGTGCATCAAAGCTGCCGACCAGATGCTGTTGTTTTCCAGTGTCACCAGTGAAAACAGAATACCCACCAGACTTCCTGCTATCATCAGCTGCAAAAAACTGGGCAAGTCCATCGGTCTGCCAATCAGATGCAAGGCGGCAAACAGCACCGAAGGGAGCAAAACAGCCACCCAGTGTCCCACCAGCCGTTCCAGCACCGTAAGAAAGACGCCGCGAAAAATTGCCTCCTCCACGATACCGGCTCCCAGCCCGATGACACAGACCGCAGCGCTCAACAAAGCTGCCAACTGCTCGTGGGAGAACAGCGCGACCTCCCAGCTGCCGGGCAGGTTGAGTAAAATCAGGCAGACGATTCCCGGCATTGCCAGCGCAATAACCGTCCACAGCAGAGAAAAGTGAACCGGAAGAATGCGGCAATCGGCAAGAGACAGACCGAGCGCTTTGCAAACCCAGGACAATCCGTACAGCACCGACAGAACATACACCACACCGACCGCAAGATTGCACAGGTCGACCGGAAGCTGCGCCAAAATCAGCAAACTACCAACCGACTGCGACAGCAGCTGCCCGGCTGCCAGCACCGCCAGAGAAAGCAGGGCAAGCAGCCCTTTGCTCCATGAAAGTTTTCTGCTTTTTACTGTCTGTTCCTTTTGCATGACCCCACCTCTTTTACACTTGATTCAAAAACAGTGTACCATTCCCTTTTCAATAAGTCTACATTTGCCAAAAAACTTTTACAAAATCTTGATAAACAAAAAGGAGAGAACTGCTCTCTCCCTTTGTCCTATCCTTTTAAAATCTGTTCTGCCAACGTCTCCATATCCTGCGGCAGCGGACAATCCACCGTGATTTCCCTTTTATCCAGCGGATGCGGGAAGCAGATTCTGCGGCAGTGCAGCGCCTGTCGGGCAATCCGGTCGCTTGGCTGACCGTACATCCCGTCTCCTAAAACCGGACAGCCCAGATGCGCCATGTGCACCCGTATCTGATGGGTGCGACCGGTTTCCAGCACAAAATCGACCAAGCTCAAGCCCTCTGCCTGCGCCAACACCCGATAGTTGGTCACCGCCCGCTGACCGTCCGGCGCCACAATGCGGCGCATCTGCTCGGGCTGCTCCCGACGGATGGGGGCATCCACCCTGCCCTGCGGCTGAGGTGGCGCTCCCAGCAGGATGGCTTGATAGGTCTTATGAAAATTATTGGTCACTGCCGCTGCGGCATAGCGGTTTTTGGCAACCAGCACCGCGCCGCTGGTGTCGCGGTCCAGTCGGTTGAGCGGGCGGTACATCAAGTCCACACCCAACCGGTCGCAGTGGGCAGCAAAGACGTTTGCCAGTGTATCCGCTGCGTGTCCGCAGGATTGGTGGCAGGGCATATCCGCAGGCTTGTTGAAAACCAGCAGGTCCTCATCCTCATACACCACCGGGACCCGGCGATTGGAGCGGATAAAGTGCTCCACCCCATGCTCGCTGCTGTCCAGAAAGGTAATCTGCAAGCAGTCACCCGCCCGAAGAAGGTCGATGGTGCGGGTGTGTTCTCCGTTTAAGCGCATCCCCTGCTCATAGTGCTTGAGCTTGACAATCGTCCTGCTGGAGTAGCCGTGTACTCCCTTGAGGTAACGCTCCACCGACATTCCTTCCTGCTGTGGTGTGATGTGGTATTCTATCGTTCGCATCGGTTCCTCCTGTTGCGTCTGCTCAAATCCTTTATTCGATGCTGACCGCCTGCGACAGGTCCGGCATCTCGATAGCAAATTCCTCGTTGCGCTGCTGAATCAGGCTGTGAATCTCCATGCTCAGCTTGCAGCTTTCCGGCAGCTGTTCCAGTTCGGTGCTGTCCGGCTGCAAGGTTGCAACCAGCTCCTTGAGCGCAAATTCCAGCTCCATGCGGATGGTCTGGTCGTTGATTTCCTTATCTTCAATGAGCATATCACAGGAAAGCGAGCCAATCTTTAGCGAGTCGAACAGCTTTCGCTCCATCTCCAAAACCATCTGCACCTGCTGGTCAATCAGCGCCTGCAGCTGCTCCTTGTCCACCTCAAGCGCCTGTCCACCCATGCTTTCAAGCATCTGGTCCACCTGCTGCTGCACCGTTGTGCGCAGCTGCTGTTCCATCGCCGGCAGCAGTTGGTCATTCATCATACTGCTCATCTGTTGCTGCATGGTGTCCAACTGTTCCTGCGGCATGGTAAACTGCACCCGCAGTCCCTTCTCTTCCTCGGTAAAGGCAAAGTCCTGTGCCTGCTTTGCCGCCTCCACATAGACCTCCACCATCTTGTCCTGTCCGAAAGTCGCCAGCTGTCGGTAGTCCAGTCCGGCAGTCGCCGCTGGCATCTTGACATAGTTGCCGCTGGCTTCATCGAGGGTGTAGCTGAATCCGTCCTTCTGGTAGGTCTGCGTCTGAATGGGCTGTCCCATCAGCTCTCCACTGATTTGCATTGCCATTGTTTGCAGCTGGTCCTGAAATTCCCCTTCTATCGACAGCTCCATCGGGATGCTGTCTGCGCCCAGCTCCACCTGCGCGGTCATTTGGGCACTTAACTTTCCACTTTCCATAGTGGAGGAGGTCAAAAGTGCCTGCCGCATCTGTTCGATTGCCTTTTCCTTGTTCATTCCGCAGCTGCACAGCAGCAGACAAAGCAGCAGGGTCGTCAAAAAACAACCGAGCCATCTATGAGTTTTGTTCATGTCGTTCTCCCTTCCGGTGATACACCGTTTCTATTTTACATTCTTATAGTACAGGATGCGCAGCCCTTTGAGCAGAAGATTCGGGTCCTGGATGATCGAATGGCGACAGTAGGGTGTCACCTTTTTGGAAAGTCCTCCGGTCGCGACCGCCTGCACCGGCTGTCCCAGCTCCTGCTGGATGCGGTCGATCATTCCATCGAGCATCGAAGCTGCTCCATAGATAATGCCGCTGTCCATTGCATCGACCGTGTTGCGCCCGATGACACTTTTGGGCGGGATGAGGTCGATGTGCGGCAGCAACGAAGCCTTGCTGGAAAGCGCCTCCAGCGACAGCCGCAATCCCGGCATGATGGCGCCTCCGATAAACTCTTCCTTTTCATTGATGACCGACATGGTGGTCGCTGTACCCATATCCACCACCAACAGCGGCAGCGGGTATTCACTGATGGCTGCCACGGTATCTGCCACCCGGTCGGCACCCAGGGAAGCCGGGTTGTCCAGCTTGATGTTGAGTCCTGTTTTCAGTCCCGGTCCAACCACCATCGGCTTTTTGCCGGTGATTTGCTTGAGGGCGGTCTTCATCACCGTGGTCAGCGGCGGCACCACCGATGAGATGATTGAGCCTTCCATCTCTTTGGCGCTGTATCCGTACAGATGCAGAATCTGGTGGATTTCCACTGCATACTGCTCCTCGGTGCGCAGAACATCGGTGGCAACCCTTGCCGTGAAGGAAATGCTGTCGTTTTCAAAACCGCCGATGACAATGTTGGTATTGCCAATATCAATCGCTAAAATCATTCTGCCATCTCCCTTTATAAAATCAGCGTGAAACATCCCGCGTACTGCGACATTCCACGCTGTTTTGATTCTATTCTGTTATTTTCTTTCCATTGCCAGCAGCACCTTACCGACTGCCGCCGTAATCAGCGCTGCTACGATTGCCTCCGGGATGCCGTTGG
>SAMEA3387496__coassemble_1808_pt1 | contig 17870 bp, 17 predicted proteins | sample SAMEA3387496__metabat2_high_PE_014 | metagenome-assembled genome bin SAMEA3387496 (sample SAMEA3387496) | Felis catus | biome: Faeces | place: United Kingdom | collected 2012 | reverse complement strand
GATGCCGTACCCGGAAAGACAGTATCCGTATGATCGAGACGCTGTTCACTGCCAGCCCGGAGTTCTTCAAGGGGAAGAAACGGGCGGAGATTCGCGTGTTTTTCGAGGAAGCTCTGCGCTTTCTGGAGCAGCATCAATCCAAAGAGACAATTTTATCCGCCGTGGTGCATATGGACGAGAAAACGCCCCATATGCACCTTTGTTTTGTCCCGCTGACGGAGGACGGCAGGCTCAGCGCCAAAGACATTATGGGCAATAAAAAGAAGCTGACCTGGTGGCAGGATGAGTTTTGGAAACACATGGTCAAGAAGTTCCCGGATTTGGAGCGTGGCGAGAGCGCCAGCCAAACAGGGCGTGACCATATCCCGCCCCGTGTGTTCAAGGAGATGACCCGGCTGACCAAACAGAAGGACAAACTGGAGGATCTGCTCACCGGAATCAATCCCTTCAACGCCAAAAGCCGGGCGGAGGAAATTTGCAAAATTTTGGACACCTATATTCCCAGCGTGGAGAAGATGGACACGCTGCTGCGGAAATATGGCGTAGCCTTCACGAAAACAGCATCCGAAAACAAAAAGCTGAAAACGAAAAATGCTGAACTGGAAGAATCTCTCGCATCGGCGCAGAAGGTCAGCACCCTAAAGCAGATCGAAGACCTCAAGCTGCGGCGCGATTATGACAGTGCTGTGGCGATTTTAGAGCAGATACCAGCAGAAGTATTGAACATCTATGCGCAGAGCAGCTATAGAGGAAAGGAGCGGCCTATTGAGCAAAGTTTATGATGATCCGAAATATAATGCGGCATTTGACCGCTGTGTTGATGTGATGGCGCGGCTGTTGCAGAAGTACGGACCGCAGCTGTTGGGGCAGATGCAGGAGACTGCGAAGGATGACTGCACACAGTCTGCGGTATCAGGAAAACAACCCGTTCCTGTGTATCAGAAATTTGACAAAGCCGCTTGATAAAAACTGAATTTACACGTTGCGTATTTATTTAGCGTATGCTATAATAAGTACGCAACGTGTATTTTTGCTTTATGGGGTAAGTGAAATGGACTGCAAAACCAAAATAAAAGAACTGCGGGAAAGCACCGGCATGAACCGCAAGGAATTTTGTAAATATTTTCAGATTCCCTATCGGACTGTGACAGAGTGGGAACTGGATAACCGCCATGCGCCGGAATATGTGCTCCGTTTGTTGGAGTACTACATTCAGAATGAAGGTCTGGCGAAGAAGAAAGTAACGGATGAATGTTCAGAGATGGAAGAAAGGGTCGGCCTACATGAAGAGAACTAAAACAAAATGCTATCTCTATACACGGGTATCTACTTCCATGCAGGTGGACGGATACAGTCTGGATGCTCAGCGAGATAAACTGCGGAAATATGCTGAATACGAAGATATGGTAGTGGCTGGTGAGTATTCTGACGAAGGCTTTTCCGGCAAGAATATTCAGGGCAGACATGAATTTCAGCGGATGCTGCAAGACATTCAGGACTGCAAAGACGGCGTGGAATATGTGCTGGTGTTCAAGCTGTCCCGGTTCGGCAGAAATGCTGCTGATGTGCTGAACTCTTTGCAACTGATGCAGGATTTCGGTGTCAATCTGATTTGCGTGGAAGATGGCATTGACAGTTCAAAAGATTCCGGCAAGCTGATGATTTCTGTCCTTTCTGCGGTGGCAGAGATAGAGCGTGAGAATATTCGGACGCAGACGATGGCCGGACGGGAGCAGAAAGCTCGTGAAGGAAAATGGAACGGCGGATTTGCCCCTTATGGATACCGTCTTGAAAACGGGCAGCTGCTGATTGCTGAGGATGAAGTGGACGTGATCCGAACCATTTTTGACCGCTATATTCACACCAACGATGGTGTCAGCGGCGTGGCGAAATATCTGAACCGGCAGGGCCTTGTGAAGAAGCTGCGGCAGAACGGTACCATTCCCGGTTTTTCCGCCAGCTTTGTGAAAAGTATCATTGATAATCCGGTATATATGGGAAAAATCGCCTATGGCAGACGCCGGACAGAGAAGAAGATCGGCACCCGGAATGAGATGCACGTAGTTGAGCAATCGGAGTTCCCCGTGTACGAAGGGAAGCATGAGGCTATCATTTCAGAAGAAGATTGGAACCTTGCGCAGGAGAAACGGAAAGTCAATGCTTACCGGCGTGAGAAAGTCAATGATCCTACCCACGCACATATCCTGTCCGGCATTCTGAAATGCCCCTGCTGCGGCAAAAGCCTGTACGGGAATATTGCGAAAGCGCACAGCAAGGACAAAAAGACCCGCTATTACTATTATTGCAAGAATACGGTTACGCCGACTGGTCATGAGTGTACTTTCCGGCTGAACATTGAGCAGACAGAGATGAACCGTATGGTGGCATCAATTATCTCCGCTATGGTCAGTGACCCACGGTTTGCGGATGCAACCAAGGCGAAAATCGGCTCCGCTGTCGATACGAACGACTTAGAGAAGCGGTTGGAAGCATTGCAGGCGCAGCTTCGACAGACGTTAGGCACAAAGGCTCGTCTGGAACGGCAGATGGACGGTTTGGATATAAGCGATCCCTATTATGACCGAAAAATTTCTGATTTGCAGCGCCGCTATGATGAGCAGTATGGTAGAATAGATGAGATCGAAGTCCAAATTGACGATGTGCAAAGCCAGATACGGAGTATCCGGCAGGAGAAGATTTCGGGTGACAATATCTACCGTCTGCTACTGGCGTTCGATCAGGTCTATGAAGCTGCCTCCGAGGTGGAGCGGAAGGAGTTCATGCGGGCATTCATTGAACGGATCGAGTTATTTCCGGAAAAGCAGCCGGACGGCAACTGGATCAGGAAGATTATCTTCAACTTCCCCGTTCCTGTCAATGGATCAGAAGTAAAAGAATTGCCCTTGGAAAATGAAACAATAGTCGAGACGGTTGTTCTTTTATACAAATAGAGGGGACAGTAATACAGCGTAAAACAGAAAGGGTTAAGTGGTAATACATGTTTGAACCTGGTTTGGAAATTGGTCAAATTCTGAAGAATACTGATATAATGGAGATATTTAAATGTGGAAATATGGGTGGTATGCGCCGCTCTAAAGCAACGAATAGCTTGGTTATTATTTCCGATTATACGAAAGGAATTTATCACGATAAATGGATCGGTGGCGTACTTCATTACACTGGTATGGGGAAAAAAGGTGACCAAGATATTAATTGGGCTCAGAACGCGACTTTGGCCTCTTGTGGCAAAAATGGCATTGATGTCCATCTGTTTGAGGTTATGAATAGGGGAGAATATATCTACTGTGGAAGAATTGAACTTGTAGATAAACCGTATACAGATATTCAACCAGACGAAGACGGAATGGATAGAAAAGTCTGGATGTTTCCTATTCGCCCTGTGCCGGACAACGACGTTGAAAAGCCGAATATGTTTGTGTTTAAGGACATGGATGATTACAAGGCGTACGGAAAAAATATTGATGAAGAATACAGAAGGATGCTTGCAGGACGCAAGAAATCTAGAAACAGAGAAATAAAGAAAACAGTGCCTGTGATTCCAACTACTTCAAATGGACTACTAATACACGTTGTCGAAATCCCTGCAGAGATAGTGGGGCAAAAAGTAAAGCATAAACTCTATGGAGAAGGAACGATTAGTAGTATTGATGGAGCCAGCATTGTTGTTTTATTTGATTCTGTAGGGGAAAAGAAGTTGGGTTATGATATTTGCATAAAAAATAGATTGATTGAAATGATTTAACCCAGGAAAACTAAACCACCCCACCTGCCAACAGGCAGGTGGGGTGGTTTTTTCAGGTGAAGAAAATCATTCAGTTTCCCGCAGGCGTTCCACGATGGTCAGTTTGGCAACGCTGTGGTAGATTCCTAACGGGACCAGAGAGCCCAGCAGGACAAACACCGGAAGCAAAAGGAAAATCGGCAGGATGGTGAAGCGGTAGGTGAAGAACCAGAAGAGATTTTCTACCGCGGAGCCGACCAGCGGTCCCATGAGCAGAGCAATCGCCAGCGAGAGCAGTGCGGCTCCGAGCGAGTAGCAAAGCCCTTCGTAGACCAGCATCTGCTTGAGCTGTCTGCCGGTCATGCCGACCGATTGCAGCATGGCAAATTCCCGCTTGCGGGTCAGGATGCCGGTGAGGATGGCATTGAAGAAGTTGAGGATGCCCACCAGCCCGATGATGAAGCTCAAGGTGCCGCCCAGCATCAGGAACATCGAGCGGAAGCTTTCAAACTGTGCAACGTAGGTCGCCTTGCTTTCATAGTCGAACTGCGGGTTTTGATTTTCGGTGTAGTCGGCAAGGAAGCTTTCCATCGCGGCGTTTGCCTCGTCGGTGGTATCAAAGGCGTAGAGCATGACCGAATCGGTGCCCGAGTCGGTGCAGAAGGTCTGGGCATTGAGGATAAATTCATCCGAACCGTAGTAGCGGTAGGAAAGGGAAGAAGGAACACAGACCAGCGCACAGACGGTGTAATCGACATCCCGCCAGCGTTTGGCGCGGGAGGCATAGCCGGCGACCGTATCCAGATTGGTCCCCTCGGGGAAAACCTCTCCGGTGAGCGGATTATAGTATTCCCATTCCTCCACATAGCGGATGGTGACGGTGTCGCCCAGCTTTGCCCAGTGGGAGTCGGGGCGTGGTTCGCCGTAATCATCATCGGAGTAGACAGCGGCAATCGAGCGGCTGCCGTCGGTGTACAGCGGCGAGAGGTCGCCCTCGAGCAGGCGCAGGCGGTCCAATGCAAACGGCTCCATGCCGTACAGCTGAGCATCCTCGGCAATCAGACCCTCCTGATTTTTTTCCTCAAATTTAATCGCGCGGTCCATCTCCTCCTGGCTCATCCACATACCGTGCAGGGTGCGGTAGTAGTCCTCGGTGATGAATTCCTGTGAAGGAAAGGTTCTGCCGTACACTCTGCCGCCTTCGGTGATGCCGCCCTGTGCTTCTACCTCGTCGATGACCGACTCCGGCAGCAGGGTGTCGCCTCCAAAGAGAGTGCCGGTCTGAAAATATCTGGCATCCGCCAGAACGAAATCGCTGGTGACAAAGTTGGCAAGATATTTGTCCATGTCAAAGCCATTGGTAAAGGTGACAGTGAGGTTGAGCAGGACGACAGCCAGCGACAGGGAGAGAACGGTGACCACCGTTTTGGTGCGGTTGCGTCCCAGGTTGGATTTTGCCATTGAGAAGAGCGAAAGGTTTTTTACAGAACGTTTTTTCTTGCGCTTGATGTTGCTGCCCTCGGTGTAGCGGACGGCTTCCACCGGTGAAACCTTGGCGGCTATCTTTCCGGGACGGTAGCAGGAAAGCAGCACGGTGAAGAGGGAAAACAGCGAAGAAACGATGAAGATGGCAGGGTTGAGGGAAACCAGGCTGACGATGCCATCCAGACGGGAGATGATGACCGGTGTGAGCGCGCCGCCGACAAACCAGCCGCCCACCAGACCGAGCGGGATGCCCAGCAGGCTGAGCAGCAGCGCCTGTAGACGGATCATGCGGGAAATCTGGGAAGGGGTGGTGCCGATGGTCTTGAGCAGACCGTAGAAGCGGATGTCGTTTGCCACCGAAATCTGAAAGACGTTGTAGATAATCAGATAACCGGTGAAGACAATCAGCAGCAGCATGGCAGCAATGGCAAGGATGGTGCCGGGGTCGATGTTTTCTGCCAGCTGAGAGGCGCTGTATCCCCAGTTGACACCAGTGCGGATGTAGTTGTCTCCGTCAGCAGGGCTTTCATCCTGATAGCCGAAGTTGGCAAGCACCTGCTTCATATTCTGATCGATATTCAGAGAGTTTTTGAACATGACGTCCAGGTTCCAGCTGCCGGTCATTCCGTCTTTGGCTTGACCCGGGATGAGACCGACCTCGTCATAGATTTGCTGGGCACGGCTGAGCGGGATGAGGATGTGGTTTGCTACCACTGCCTCGTCATATTCCCACCAGCCGCACAGGGTGAAGGTCTGGGTGGTCGTATGACCGTCCACTGGAAAGGTGACGGTAAACTGTGCGCCAAGCTCAGGTTCTACTCCCAGCAGCTCCAGCACGCGGGTGTCGGTGGCAGCCTGGTTGGTTCCCTCCTGCGGCAGAGCGCCTTCGATGGGGTCGCAGTACATCCAGTGCGCCTGTGTAGCGTCCGAGTAACCGACCTCCACATGGGATTTGTTGAAGGGGATGTCGTCGGGCATTCCGACAAAGCGGCGCAGTCCCCATTCCTGAATGAGCGGGTCGGTCTTGATCTGGTCAAACTGCTCCTCGGTCAGATATTTAAAGCTGCCGTGGTTCCAGCCGCCGCACTGGCGGAAGTTGGACTGCTGAAAGCCGTCGTTGATGGAAAGGGCAATGGTGAACAGCGAGGTGAACAGCAGGGTGGTCAAAGCGATGGCAAATACCGCGATGAGGTTCCTGCTTTTGGATGCTTTGAGCTGCCGAAAGCTGAGCGTTCGGATGCAGCGTCTGTTTTTTACCTTCATAATACACCCTCCTTATCGGCGCTCGACAATCTTGCCGTCCTCGATGCGGATGATGCGGTCGGCAAGCTGGGCAATCTCCTCGTTGTGGGTGATCATCACAATCGTTTGACCGTACTTCTGGCTGGTCACCTTGAGCAGACCCAGCACGTCCTGACTGGTTTTGGAGTCGAGGTTTCCGGTCGGCTCGTCGGCAAGGATGATGGCAGGCTTGGAAGCGAGCGCACGCGCGATGGCGACCCGCTGCTGCTGACCGCCGGAGAGGTTGTTGGGCAGATTTTCCAGCTTGCGCTCCAGACCCAGCGTTTCGATGATGCTGTCGATGTAGGAGGCATCGGGTGTCTTGCCGTCCAGCTGCACCGGCAGGACGATGTTTTCATAGACATTCAGAACCGGCACCAGGTTGTAATTTTGAAAGACGAAGCCAATCTTTCTGCGGCGGAAGATGGTCAGCTCCTCATCCTTGAGGGAGAAGATTTCCTTGCCATCCACCTCGACACTGCCGCCGGTCGGGCGGTCCAGTCCACCGAGCATATGCAGCAGGGTGGATTTACCGGAGCCGGAGGTGCCGACGATGGCAACAAACTCTCCCTTCTCCACCGAGAAGTTGACGCCGTCCAGCGCGTGGACCTCATTTTCGCCGGAGCCGTAAATTTTTGTCAGGTTGCTTGCCTGTAAAATTTTCATACCAAATACCTCCATAAAAAAATCTGTATGTAAAGATAACGTTGATCCTTGCATACAGATTATCGCATATCAATCTTTCCACAATCTTTCCAGAGGGCAAAAGAATCTTACAGTTTTATAAGATTTGGGCAGAGCGCGGCAGAAAAACGGAAAAGGTGGAGCCAATGCCCACTTCGGAGTGCAACTTGATATAGCCGCCCTGGTCGCTGATGATTTTTCTTGCCAGGTACAGTCCGATGCCGACCCCTTCCTCTTCGCACACCGCCTGGGAGCGATAGAAGCGGGAGAAGATTTTGGGCTGCTCGGCTTCTGCAATGCCGATGCCGGTGTCGGTCACGTCCACGCGGGCAAACAGCTCGTACAGCTGCACACCGACGCAGATGCTGCCCGATTCGGTGTACTTGATGGCATTGTCCACCAAGTTACCCAGCGCCTCGGCAGTCCACTTTCCATCAAAATCGGCGGCAGCGGCGGTGGGAAGAACGGTGAGGGTCAAGCCTTTTTCGCCGGCTTTGCGGGTGTACTGGGCAGCGATTTCATCCAGCAATGGCTGGAGCGGCTGCGGGTGTGGCGAAAGGGTCAGGATGCCGTTTTCCAAACGGGAGAGCTTGACCAGCGAGTCGATGAGAAAGCGCAGCTTTTCGCTCTGCTGGCGGATGGCTTCCACATTGGAGCGCATCTGCGGGGGCAGCTCTTCCTCCGACAACAGTTCGCTGTACAGCATCAGGTTGGCGATGGGCGTTTTGGTCTGGTGGGAGATGTCGGAAATCATCTGTTTGATCTTGTCCTTTTCGACCGTCACATTTTGTGCGGAGAGGGTACAGGAGGAGAGGTAGTCGGAAAACTTGGTTTCCAGCGCAGAAAGGCGGCTTTCATCAAAGTGGCTTTCGGCGTAGCTTCCTTCCAATGCGGCATCGAGCATCTGTTCGATGGTGTCCATTGTTTTTTTGGTTCGGCGTCGGTCGATGAGGACAATCAGCAGAGCAAGCAAAATCATACCGACCGCCAGCAGAAGCAGGAGCTTATTGTCCATTCTTTTTCCTCCAGCAGTAGCCGATGCCGTAGACGGTTTGGATAAAATCGTGTGCGCCCAGCTTGTCGCGCAGCCGTTTAACGGTGACCGAGAGGGCGTTTTCATCGACATATTCTGCACCGTCGGTCCAGATGCGGTCGATCAAACGGCTGCGGCTCAGGGTGGTTCCCTGGTTTTCCACCAGCAGGCGCAGCAGCTTCTGCTCGGTTTTGCTCAGTTCCACAGCGGTGCCATCGGTCCAAAATTGCATCCGTTCAAAGTCAAAGACAAATCCATAGTCCCGAAAGATGCTGTCGGCTCGGCTGTTCTTTTTGCGCAGCTGGGTATTGACCCGCGCACGCAGAACAGACAGGGAAAAGGGCTTGGTGATGTAATCGTCTGCACCCTGCTCCAGTCCGTTTACAATGTCCATGTCGGTGTCGTTGGCGGTCAGCAGGATGACCGGACGCAGCGGAGAGGAGGTCTTTATTTCCCTTAAAAAGTCCAGACCGCTGCCGTCCGGCAGATTGATGTCCAGCAGCACCAGTGAAGGGTCGCTGCACAGCAGTTGTTCTCGTGCAGTCTTTAAGTTAGGGCAGGGAATCATCTGCCGCTCTTCCTGCTTGAGCGCACGGCACAGTCCCTGATTCAAACTGAAATCGTCCTCTATAATCAAAATCTGTTCCATGATAGTTCTCCAATCCTTCGATGAGCTTTCCTCTGCATTATATTCCATTTATAACAGAATAGCAACCATTGGAGGATGGCTCTTTCAGACACAAAAAAGCCCTGCCGGATGGCAGGGCTTTTACGGTTACAAAACGGTTTGTCTAAATCCGATTAGCAGTTGCAATCTCTGTTAGCAGAACCCTTCAGGGAGGTGGAGCTGCCTCTGTTAGCAGAACCTTTCAGGGAAGAACCGTTGTTTCTGCTAGCGGAACCTTTCAGAGAGGTAGAGTTGCTTCTGCTTGCAGAGCCTTTCAGAGAGGTGGAGTTGTTTCTGCTTGCAGAACCCTTCAGGGAAGAAGAGTTGTCTCTGCTAGCGGAACCTTTCAGAGAGGTGGAGTTGCTTCTGCTTGCAGAACCCTTCAGGGAAGAAGAGTTGTCTCTGCTAGCGGAACCTTTCAGAGAGGTGGAGTTGCTTCTGCTTGCAGAACCCTTCAGGGAAGAAGAGTTATCTCTGCTAGCGGAACCTTTCAGAGAGGTGGAGTTGCTTCTGCTTGCAGAACCTTTCAGAGAAGAAGAGTTGTCTCTGCTAGCGGAACCTTTCAGGGAAGAAGAGTTGCCTCTGCTGACAGCGTCTTTCAGGCAAGAACCTGCGCTTGCACTTACAGATGCACTGACGGTCAGCATTGCTGCTACTGCCAGGGAAAGTACTTTTTTGTTCATAATATTCTCGCTCCTTTTTTAGTCTGAAAACCCGCTGACTCTCCTAACGAAACCAGCCGGGATATTCAAAATGGTAAAAATGGGACAGATTTACAAAATCTCCATTATATACGGTTTTATTTTAGCACAGCCACACGGCAAAATCAACCGGATTTGGCAGTTGTCACACATTTTCCGGCAACTTTTTACGGCGAATCAACCGTTAGTCAGTAACAACATAGCAGCCGAGATGCTTTGTGTGCAGCAAATAGCCATTTAGGCGCTCTCCATCCTTGCCGATGGTGTATCCTGTGGTATAGTCGGCTTCTACCAAAACCAGTTGTCCGTCCTCATCCAGTTCATACAGCTGCTGGTCTTCATCTGCCTGCAAAAACAGTGTTGCGGTGCGCAGAAGTTCCTGCTCGGCGGTATCAAAGCGATAAAAACAGTCTGCCTCTTGTCCGGTTTGTTCATAGACCAGCTGAGCAAGCTGACGGTCGTAGTCGGTGTTCAGTGAAAGGTAGATGCTTTCCTCCTGCTGCATCGGAAGCGTCAAAAAAACCTTGTCTTGAAAATCAAATACAGCATTGGCTGGCGCGGCTGTTGCAGCTACGCTTGCAGTGCAGACCATCAGAGCTGCTGCGGTTGCTGCTATCCATCGTTTCATCGGAATTCCTCCTTATCGTCCCATTGGTATTTTTACACTTCCCGTAAATATCTTCATTATATACCCATCCAAAGTAAAAAGCAAGAAACGCCCGCTTGGAAATCTTTGTCTTTTCAAAAATTACCGTACCTTACAAATCTGTAAAAGATTTTTTGGTAGTGTTGCAAAAAAAACTTTGACGTGCTACAATGAAAAAAAGAAGGAGATTTCTGCGCGGATAGGGATTGTATCGGCTGCCGAGGCTTCGTCTTTTGTGTGAAACAAATCCGAATCAAAAGGAATGATCGACATGAAAATCGAAACAAAGTGCCTGCATGAGGGCTATACACCCGCCAACGGAGAGCCGCTGACTCTGCCGATTTATCAGAGCACTACCTATAAATATGAGTCCACTGCGCAGGTCGCAAAGCTGTTTGACCTGACCGACGATGGACATATGTATTCCCGCATTTCCAACCCGACCGTAGCGGCAGTGGAGGAAAAGATTGCTGCGCTGGAGGGCGGCGTGGGTGCGCTGTGCACCACCTCAGGACAGGCAGCCACTCTGATTTGTATTTTGAACATCCTGCGTGCCGGCGACCACATCCTGTGTGCTTCCACCATCTACGGCGGCACCATCAATCTGTTTGCCGTGACCCTCAAGCGTTTTGGTATCGAGGTTTCCTTTGTGGATGCCGATGCCGACGAGCAGACACTGTGCAGCCAGATTCAGCCGAATACCAAAGCGGTTTTTGCCGAAACGATTGCCAATCCTGCCATCGCAGTGCTGGACATCGAAAAGATGGCAAGGGTCGCTCATTCGCGCGGTATCCCGCTGATTGTTGACAACACCTTTGCCACTCCGGTCCTCTGCCGTCCTTTTGAGTATGGAGCGGACATCGTGGTCCATTCCACCACCAAATATATGGACGGTCACGCCACCCAGCTGGGCGGTGTCATTGTGGACAGCGGCAATTTTGACTGGACCAATGGAAACTTCCCCGAATTTACCGAGCCGGACCAGTCTTATCACGGTGTGGTGTACACCCGCGATTTTGGTCGGGCTGCCTATATCACCAAGGCGCGCGTGCAGCTGATGCGCGACCTGGGCTGTTACCCTTCTGCGCAGGCTGCCTTTTTGCTCAATCATGGGCTGGAAACGCTGCACCTGCGGATGGAGCGCCACTGTCAGAATGCCGAGCAGGTCGCTCGCTTTTTGCAGCAGCACGGCAAGGTGGAATCGGTCAACTACCCGACGCTGGCAGAGGACCCATATCATCAGCTGGCACAGAAGTATCTGCCGAACGGATGCAGCGGCGTCATCTCCTTCTCGCTGACAGGCGGCAGGGAGGCGGCTGTGCGCTTTATCGACAGCCTGAAGCTGGCTTCGCTGGTGGTTCATGTTGCCGATGTCCGCACCCTGGTGCTGCACCCGGCAAGCTCGACCCACCGTCAGCTGACCGATGAGCAGCTGGTGGCTGCCGGCATCCATCCCGGCATGATCCGTCTGTCGGTCGGCATTGAACACGTCGATGACATCATCGAGGATTTGAAACAAGCTTTGGAACAAGCTTGATCCCCCTTCTTTGATGTTCATAATAAACAAAAATTATGGGAGGTATTTGCCATGAAAAAACTGCTTACCCTTGCTCTGGCTGCTTCTATGATTCTTGCCATGAGCGTCAACGCTTTTGCACTGGGAAACTATGTGCTTTCCACCGATGAGGTCGGCACCGAAGAGGAAGAGCCGATTGCAGATGAACCGGAGCTGCCTGCCGAACCAACCGGCTGGGCGGAGCAGAAGGTCAACCCGGACACCGGCGCCGAGGATTTCGTTGGAGTGGCTGCTGCTGCCGCTGCTGCTGCCGGCATCGGATTGGTAGCACTGAAAAAGAGATAAGCTTTTCTGTATGCACCCGCGTCCTGTTTTTAGGACGCGGGATTTTTTTGATTGCGGCAGCTTTTGGGCAAAGGATAGGAGCCAAAACCCTTTGTTTTGCATAGGATGGAGCAGACCGATTCCGAAGAAAGGAGAGGAAAACGATGGAAGTTTTGGTTCAATGGGTTCTGATGCTGCTGGCAATCCTGGGTCTGGTTCAGCTGGGGGAGATGATCTGCCTTTGGTCGCGTCGCCCGAAAAAAAGACCTGCCAGCTTTTCGGTGCTGCCTGTGTCCGGCAGATTGAACGACCCGCAGACAGTTTTGGATTATTTTGAGCAGGTGGCTGCCTGGAGCCCGGAAAGCTGCCTTGCCTTTGTCATCGACTGCGGGCTGGATGAGGAGAGCGCAGCGTTGTGCCGCGGAGCGTGTGCGCAGCACCGACGGCTGCATTTTTGCACCCAGCAGGAGTTTGCGCGTATTTGCAAAGAGACACAGGATGGAGTATACTAGAAAGCAAACAAAAGGTCTGTGAAAAACGCCGCCTGTCTATAAGTAAAGGTGGTGGAAGGAAAAGGGAGAGGTATGCAGAAGGAAAATCTGGTGGAACTGTCCGGCACTGTGGAAACGGTGGTCTATAAAAATGAAGAGAGCGGATTTGCGGTCCTGGAGTTGGACCACGACGGCGAGCTGGTCACTGTGGTCGGCGAGCTGACTTCGGTGGGAGAAGGGGAGATGCTGACCTTGCACGGCAGCTTTCGCACCCATCCCAACTATGGCACCCAGTTTAAAGCAGTGGTAGCCCAACAGCGGCTGCCTGCCAGTGCGAGCGCGATTTTGCGTTACCTGTCCTCGGGAGCCATCAAGGGCATCGGTCCGGTGCTGGCCTCCCGCATGGTGGCGCAGTTTGGCAACGACACTTTACAGGTTTTGGAGCATGAGCCGGAGCGCTTGCGGGAGGTCAAGGGTATCACCGAGGCAAAATGTGAAAAGCTGCGCACCGAGCTGAGCCGGATGTTTGGGATGCGGGCGGTCATGCTGTTTTTGTCTCAGTTTGGGGTCAGCTCCTCCACCTCGGTCGCCATCTGGAAACGCTGGGGGACCCTGTCGCAGAAGATGATAGAGGAAAATCCTTATTTGCTGTGCTGCGACGAGATTGGGATGGATTTTGACAGCTGCGAGATGATTGCCCGCACGCTGAATATCCCGCCGGACAGCAGCTATCGCATTGAGGCTGCTCTGCAATTTGTGCTGCGGCACAATCTCTACAACGGACATACCTGCCTGCCGGTCGACAAGCTGCTGCCCACTGCCGAGCGCCTGCTCGACCAGAGCTGCATCATGGTGGAAAAAGGGCTGGAGGAGCTGCTGCGCCGCCGGGAGGTTTTGGTGGTGGATGTCAACGGCAGGGACTACTGCTACCTTTCCGAATATCTGGAGGCAGAGCGATTTATTGCCTCACGGGTGCGGTTTTTGCTGGCTGCCGGCGCAGACCCGATCCCGCAAGCCGAGCAGAAGCTGGAGCAGCTGGAACAGTCGGGCGGTATTCAGTATGCCGCTTTACAGCGGGAAGCAATCTTGCAGGCGCTGACCTACCGGCTGTTCATCCTGACCGGCGGTCCCGGTACCGGAAAGACCACCACCATCAACGCCATCATCGACCTGCTGGAGGAGGCAGGGTTGAAGGTCAGTCTGTGTGCGCCGACCGGACGAGCTGCCAAGCGGATGTCCGAAGTGACCGGCAGGGAGGCAAAGACCATCCACCGGCTGTTGGAGGTGGATTTTGCCAACCCGACCTCGCTGCAATTTAAGCGAAACGAAAAGAACCCGCTGACTGCCGATGCGGTCATCGTGGACGAAACTTCGATGGTGGACATCCCGTTGATGCGCTCGCTGATTTGTGCGCTGAAGATGAACTGCCGTTTGATTCTGGTGGGCGACAGCGACCAGCTGCCGTCGGTCGGTCCGGGCAATGTGCTGCGAGACCTGATTCAATCGGAAAAGGTGCCGCAGGTGCGTCTGACCGAAATCTTCCGGCAGGCGCAGAAGAGCCTGATTGTTACCAACGCCCACGCCATTGTCAGCGGACAGATGCCGGACCTCAAGCGGCACGACAGCGACTTTTTCTTCCTGCGGCGGGAAAGTCCCAATCAGGTGCGTTCGACCGTCATCGACCTGGTGGCTGCCCGTCTGCCCAAAAGCTACGGGTATTCCCCTACGGCGGACATTCAGGTGATTGTGCCAACCCGCGTGGGAGCAGTGGGCGCAAACGCCCTCAACCAGAGTTTGCAGGAGGCGCTCAATCCACCGTCTCCCGAGAAGGCGCAGTTTGAAAACAACGGTCGCACCTTTCGGGTGGGGGACAAGGTGATGCAGATTAAAAACAACTACGACATCCTCTGGCAGAAGGAGAACGGCGAGGAGGGGATGGGTGTCTACAACGGGGACATCGGCTTTATTGAGACGATCGACCGACCCTCCAAAACGATGCAGGTGCGCTTTGACGACCGGCTGGCGGAGTACCTGTTCGAGATGGCTCCCGAGCTGGAGCTTGCCTACGCCATCACCGTTCACAAGAGTCAGGGCAGCGAGTTTGATGCGGTGGTCATGCCCATCACCGGCAGCAAGAGCAAGATGCACTACCGCAACCTGCTGTATACCGCAGTCACCCGCGCCAAGGAGCGGCTGATTATTCTCGGTCAGCCGCGCGCCATCGAGGAGATGGTTGCAAACGACCGCAAGACGGTGCGCTACACCAATCTCAAGGAGATGCTGCTCGAGCAGGTGAGCGAATAATTTGCAGCTTAAAGGTGCAAAGCTATTGCAAAGCGGTGGTTGTTTCCTATATAATATAAATCGCAAATCATCAACCGGAAAGGGCTGCGTTTTTTGCCCGCAGCCTCGACGATAAAAGACTCAAATTATAAAAGAAAAGGATGGTGCCGTGTGGACGTAGGAATTGATTTGGGAACTGCCACGGTCATCGTATACATCGGCGGTGAAGGGGTCGTACTGAGCGAGCCTTCGGTTATCGCTGTCAACTTAAAGACCGATTCGGTCATCAGCGTCGGTCAGGAAGCGTATGAGATGATCGGCAAAACACCTTCTCACATCCAGGCAATTCGCCCGCTTTCCAAGGGCGTGGTCTGCAATTACAAAATGACCGAAGAGATGGTCAAACACTTTATCAAAAAAATCTGTAAGGACAGCCTGATCAAGCCGCGCATTGCCATGTGCGTTCCGTCGGGCATCACCAATGTGGAATCGAACGCGGTCATCGACGTTGCCATCGCATCGGGTGCCCGCAAGGTCTATCTGATCGAGGAGCCGGTTGCCGCTGCTATCGGCGCACAGATCGACATTGAAAAGCCAAACGGCAACCTGATTGTGGACATCGGCGGCGGCACCACCGACATTGCCGTCCTTTCCTTAAACGGCATCGTCAACAAAAAGTCAATCAAAATTGCAGGTGACACCATCAACGATGCCATCGTCCGCTATGTCCGCAACAGCCACGGCGTGCTCATCGGCGAAAAGATGGCGGATCAGATCAAACGCCAGGTCGCCAGCGTCTGCTGGGAGGAGGGCGAGGACATCAGCGCACCGGTCAAGGGAAGAAATCTGACCACCGGTCTGCCCTGCAACATTGAAATCAGCCGCTCGATGCTGTACGACTGCGTTATCAAAGAGGTGGAGCAGATCATCACTGCGGTCAAGGAGGTCATCGAAAGGACCCCGCCGGAGCTGGTCGGCGACATCCACACCAACGGCATCACCCTGACCGGCGGCGGCAGCCTGCTGCACGGCATCGCGCCGCTGCTGGAAAAGCACACCCGCATCCACACCGTCATCGCAGAGGACCCGGTCAACTGCGTCGCCATCGGCACGGGAAAATCCTTCCAGTATCTGGACAAGCTGGTGGACGGATTTGTCATCCCGTCGATGCAGAGGGTGTAGCTATGCCGGATTTTCACTATACGATGGAGCAGTTGGCTCCCGACCTTTCTGTGTGCATCACCCGAGACCACCGCTTTGGCACCGATGCCTTTTTGCTGTCCGATTTTGCAGCGGTGCGCCGCAAGGACCTTGCCTGCGACCTGGGCACCGGCTGCGGCATCATCCCGCTGCTGTGGTTCCGCGACCGGCAGCAGGGACCGAAGATGGCATATGGGGTGGACATTCAGCCGCTGGCTGTTGAGCAGCTGCGCTTTACCATCGAGCAATCGGATTTAGGGCAGCGGATGCAGGCGGTGCAGGCGGATTTGTCCGACCTTGCTGCCTTAAAGGAAAAGCTGCCCTTTGGCAGCTTTGACCTGGTCACCTGCAACCCGCCCTACAAAAAGGCGGAGCATGGTATTTTAAGCAGCAGCGACAGCGACATCATCGCCCGGCATGAAACGATGTGCTCCATCGACGACGTGTGCGCCGCCGCAGCAAAGCTGCTGCAATTTGGCGGACGGCTGTGCATCTGCCAGCGACCGGAGCGGCTGCTGGATGTGCTGGAGGCGATGCGCCGCCATAAAATCGAGCCAAAGCGGGTGCGATTTGTGCAAAAGCGCGGGGACACCGCTCCCTGGCTGTTTTTGGTGGAGGGACGCAAGGGCGGCAACCGCTTTTTGAAGGTGGAGGCGCCGCTGCTGATTCAGGACGAGCAGGGCGATTTTTCGCCGGAGCTGCGCCGCATCTACCGTCAGCCGCAGCCGAAAGAATAGGAAATGAGGGAACATTTTGTCAGCTACACTGTATGTGGTGGGTACGCCCATCGGCAACCTGGAGGACATGAGCGTGCGCGCGGTGCGCACCTTGCAGCAGGTGGATTTTATCGCTGCGGAGGACACCCGGGTCAGCCTCAAGCTGCTCAACCACTTTGAAATTAAAAAACCGATGGTCAGCTACCACGAGCACAACGCCCGCGAGGTGGGACCGCAGATTATCAGGCGGCTGCAAAACGGCGAAAGCTGTGCCATCGTGACCGACGCCGGTATGCCCTGCATCTCCGACCCGGGAGAGGACCTGGTGCGGCTGTGCGCCGAGAACGGCATCGACACCAAGGTCATCCCAGGACCGAGCGCGGCGGTCAGCGCCCTTGCCCTGTCGGGCTTGGACACCGGCAAGTTTGTATTCGAGGGATTTTTACAGCCGCAGGCAAACGCGCGCAGAGAGCGGCTGGAGGAATTAAAGCTCGAGCGGCGCACCATCATCTTCTACGAAGCGCCGCACAAGCTGTGCGACACACTGAATGCGATGTATCAGGTGCTGGGCGAGCGCAAAATCACCCTGGCGCGGGAGCTGACCAAGGTGTACGAGGAGGTCATCCGCACCACCCTGTCACAGGCGGTGGAGCTGTACACCCAGCGAGAGCCGCGCGGCGAGTTTGTGCTGGTGGTGCAGGGTGCCAAGGAGGAGCAGAAGCTTGATTTTGCGCAGGCGCTTGCGCTGGTGCAGGCGCTGGTGGAGCGCGGGGAGCCGCTTTCCAAGGCTGCCAAGGATGTTGCACGGCAGACCGGCTTTAAAAAAGGGGAGCTGTACAGCGGGTTTTTGGAGATGCCTCAATAATCTTTTTGCGGGGAGGAATCCCCGCATTTTCTTTTTACATGGTTTTGCGGGGAGGTTTCCCCACACCCCTCTTTTTACATGGGGAGGTATCCCCACACCCCTCTTTTTACATGGGGAGGTATCCCCATACCCCTCTTTTTACATGGGAAGGAATCCCCATACCCCTCTTTTGCGGGGTTACGCACCCCGCTCCTGCGGCTACTTTTATGAAACGATAAAAGTAGCCAAAAGCGTTT